>Ga0209988_10000782_pt1 | contig 20231 bp, 20 predicted proteins | sample N075metaG_FD_183115 | JGI IMG/M metagenome (GOLD analysis project Ga0209988, IMG submission 183115) | Deep subsurface microbial communities from Kermadec Trench to uncover new lineages of life (NeLLi) - N075 metaG (SPAdes) (version 2) | ecosystem: Environmental > Aquatic > Marine > Ocean trench... | reverse complement strand
TGAGTTAACCGCTGCAGTTTTTCCAGGGCGGTCTTTAGCCGCCTGGGCTCGATTAGTTTAAGCAGATAATCGATTGAGTTGGTTTCAAAAGCCTTCAAAGCATATTCATCATAAGCGGTTGAAAAAATAATAAAGGGCGATTCGTCTATTTGTTCAAGGACTTCAAAGCCGGTAAGCTCCGGCATTTGAATATCTAAAAATATAAGATTTGGTTTAAGCTCGTTTATCTTTTCGACGGCTTCAAAACCGCTACTGGCTTTTGCGGTAATTTCAATAAATTCGAAGGGGGCGAGCAAACGTTCCAATCTTTGCAAAGCCAAGGGTTCGTCATCGATGAGTATAGTCTTGTAGGTCATTCAGTTTTATCAAGTTTTGGGGTCTCGATTGCAGCAAGCGGCAGGAGCATCCGGATGCTCACGCCGGCTTCATTGGAGATTTCAAACTGATATTTATCACCGTAATACAAAGCCAAGCGTTCTTTAACACCGCTGAGTCCAAATCCGTTGCCATCTGCACTTAAAGGGAGTCCGCTACCATTGTCACTTATTTCGATCTGGCAGGTGTTGGCGTTTTTAGTACATTGAATGTTAATTTGCCCACCGGATTTTAATGGAGCGATGCCGTGCTTGACACTATTTTCCACTAAAGGTTGGATAATAAATCCCGGAATCAAAAAATCAGCGAGACTTTCATCCATTTCGATGGAATAATCCAGACGTTTCCCTAAGCGGGTCTTTTCAATTTCCAAATATTCTTGACTGACCTCGAGCTCATCTTTGAGTTTCACAAATTCATGTTTGCTGGCTTCCAAAGTGTAGCGGAAAAGGCTAGACAACTTCTGTACCATTTCTTCTGCTTTTTTAGGTTCTACGGGTATCAGGCTTGTAATTGAATTCAGAGTATTGAAAAGAAAATGAGGGTTGACCTTGGCGCGGAGCGCCTCAAGCTCGGCTTTGGTTTTTAAGCGCAGAAGCCGTTGCTCATTCACCTCTTTTTCAGCCAACTTTTTTACCGCAGCCTCTAAGCGTTCTCTTAATTCAAAATATCCTGTACAAGTCGCACCAAAAAATAGACTCAAAACCGTGTTTGTTAAGAACCATGAAGGGTTCATATTAATCTTGTATCCAGAGATTACGTAAAAGACGCCAACTGAGATAAATGCTCCGATCCAACCGCCAATCAAAATTAGAAAACCCATGGTCAAGTATCTTTTAGGTTTGCTAGTTATCTTTTGCGGGCCAGCTATAGCCAACACCAAAAAGATCGAGGTTGCTATAAAGAATGTAAAAATAAAACTCGAGGCTACTTGAAGCAACCAATTTGAATCATTCAAACTGACGAAAAATAGACTCAAAAAGAGACCGATGATAAAAATTGCTCCAAGAAGTCTTTTGATATCGTTCCAGCTAAATTCGCATTTTAGCCGTTCTATTATTTTTTTAGATGCATTCATTTAGATTTTTCTTACACTAACTCATTTTGTTAGTTCGATTCGTTTTGATTCATCTGGCTTAGCCACGAAAACGCAGGCTCTTCCCAAGAAGCATGATTGGGTATCAAACCGAAAAAGACGTTTCTATAAAGATTGTGATGGTAATCGTCATATTGCAATATTTTATACTCTTTTGTTCTGTTTTGATAAGCTGATAACATTCTGAATACTCTGATTTACCGGGCTAAAACGATCCAGGTTCGGATCTCCGAAAATAAAAATAGTCGGAATAGAAACCTCTTTTAGTAAAGGGGGCGGGTCGAAATCAAGAATATCCGGGTACCATTTTCTCCATTTATGGTCAGGACCCATGGGTTCATTAGACAAGTATACTCTGCGAAACCAACGTTTGGTTTTATTCTTATCCCACAACTGTTTAAAATCATGGTATTTTGTTGAGTCGCCGGTAAATTCCTGATCAAGTAATGTATTTCTTTTACTTGCTGAATCTCAGCATCGGTAAAGCCTTCTCGTTTCAATCGTTCTGCACATTCAAATAAACGATCGTCAGCCATTGTAGAAACAGAAGCGGAGAGCAGGATTATGAAGTCAATTTTCTTCTTAGCTTTATAAGCTGCTAGCGGTGCAACCCAGCCACCTTGACTCACGCCGAACAAACCAATGCGACTGGTATCGATGTCATTCAAGGTTTGGATTTTACTGCGGCCAATACATCACTCGCCAAACTATCAAAGCTGAAATATCGCCATGAGTCTTCGTTTCCACTTGACTCACCTGCGCCCCGCTTGTCATAGACAAGAGCAGCATAACCTTGTCTCCCCAGTTTTTTTTGCGTACCAATTTAAATCAAACCGGGTAGATGGGCCCTGATCCATGAATAAGTATCACAGCAGGGGATTTTTAACAGACTTCGGCATCCATAGGGTACCCGCTGGCGTCATTGAACCATTTTTAATTTGGACGTCCCTTTTTGTAGTAAAAAAGGAGCCCTTTATTAGAATGATCCTCCATAGGTCCAAAAAACGGAAAATAGACTTGTTACAAGTATAAGTCCTATCGACAAACCCACTTGATCCATTTGCTCTTAAGAATTGTTACTCCTGTACAACAGAGCTTAATTTATTCCTGTCAGCGGCTCAGCCATAGTTTCATGGTTCGGGTGACTAAATCGGTCGCGTCGTGCTGCACAAAATGTCCGGCATCCGGAATAGTTACGAGCGTCAAATCTTTTTCCAGCCACTCCCAAGTCCCGTTCAGGGCGTGATGTAACAAGTACTGGTCTTGCAGACCGTGAAACATGAGCACAGGCGCTTTAACTTTTATTAACGGCGCCGCAGGTGCACTGCTTGCCGTATTACTTTGCGTTTGCCGGGGATAGTTTTGTTTGTAGTAGTTTAGCATGGCCTCAAAATCCGACCGGTTGAATGCTTCGACATATTTGGCTTTAGCCTCCGGATCCTTAACCCAACCGGCTAGACCCTCAGCAGTTAACAATTTGTGTGCCCCTTCTTTTTGAAAATCACGGGCGTATTGGCTGTTTTTCTGCTGTTCTTCGTTCTGCGCCATTTCTCTCATGAGACCACGGGGATGCGGAAGATTCAAGATGATTAGTTTTTCGGTCATTTGCGGAACATGCATTGCAAACTGCCAGGCGATAGCACCGCCCCAATCGTGCCCGACGATGACGGCTTGCTCTTCTCCCAAATGGCGAATCACAGCGACGACATCAGCCACCAGAAGCCGCATAGCATAATTCTCCTGGCCTTTGGGTTTATCACTACGATTGTAACCGCGCAAGTCCAACGCCACGACTTTGTGGTTTTCGGAAAGTGCCTCCATTTGGTGGCGCCAGGTGTACCAGAAATCCGGAAAGCCGTGCAGCATGACAACGAGCGGGCCCTCGCCTAAACTAACATAATGGATTTTTACTCCGTTGTTATCTGCGTAGTCGTGCTTGACGCGTTTTTCGAGATTCGAGTCATTTGCAAACGCGGCTGCCATAACCGTAATGCACAGAATGAGCTGCTGAAAAAATGTTTCCATAAGAACCTCCGTGGTATAAAAAAAATCGTTGCGGAGATAGACGAATGATCCCCGCAACATACAGTCCTACCAGAAAATTTGGATCGAAGGAAAAGCCAATTTACTCGGTTTTGCCTTTCAGGGTATAATCCTTCATGTTCTTTACTTTAACAGCGGCTGGAGCAAATCTGCTACCTAGAAAAAGTCCGCCGCTCACCGGCGTGTAGAGTTCGATGGCAATTTGAGAAATAGGTAAATTGGTCGTCTCAAAATGCTCTTTGTCTGAAAATGTAATAGAGGCAATTACCATAATTGGCCCCATATCATCCGGAACATCTTTTAAAGGAGTATATTCCTGCTCATCCGGGAAGAAGGCTTCCTGGACACCCTGGTGTATATCACTGTTGTACCAGTTTAGTACCGCCTTCTTGTTTTCGAACCAGGCGAATATACATTGTTTGCCGTCCGGAGTTTGTGCGGTTACAACGCCAATACACCCTTCAATTGTTTTCAGACCGCCAACCAAATCAGGGAAACCTCGGCCCTCTCTGTTAGGATGCTCCTTCTCCTGGGAAAACCCGGTGTTATTAAAGGTGAAAAGAAGTGTGAGGCAAAAAAGAACTAGCACAGTTAATTTGAATTTTGACATAACAACTTCCTCCTTAATTTAGGATAAGTTTTGGATTGTCATGAATTAACGCTAGCGGCCTTCTAAAGTTACAGGACTAACGATAAACGGTACAACTACCGGGATGAATGGTCAAATAGGCCGATAAATGAGTAATCTTATTTTTGAACAGCAATTAATTTTTCACGGTCGACGACCTTGCCGTGATGAATAATCATCTCAATTTTCTCTGTATTTCGGATATCTTCGATGGGGGACGCACTCAACACGACCAAATTAGCTTCATCGCCCGGTTGCACCCCAAAGGATTTTCCCCAGAATTCTCCAGGCACCGTCGCACTCGCCGCCAAGGCCTGCCACGGTGAAAGACCTGCCTCAACCAGAAGCGCCAGTTCTGTATGAACCGAATAGCCTTGAAAGGTTCCGAGGTTGCCGGCGTCGGTTCCGGTCATGATTCGTATGCCGTTTTGAGAAAGTTTTTTGATGTTTTGCAGAATGATTTTTCGTCCTGTTTTCTGGCTATTGAGCCAGCGCTTGGCGCGGGTTCCAAACAAAGAGGAGTCCTGATAGGCGGTCAAAAAGGGTTTCTGTTGTAACATTTTTCAATAAGACATTTTTTAAGAAGTCGGGACTTTCTGAGATTTTTAGCAGCCCGCTATGCACAGTAAGTGTGGGGATCATAAAAACATCTTTTTGTTTTCAATAATTTTATGAGCTGATCAGGAATGTCCCTTCCCATTGTATGAGTCAAAGCTGTAGCACCGGCTAAAACTGCTTCCTCGGCATCCTGCCAGCTGCCGATGTGAATCACCGTCTTAATTTCGTGCTCATTTGCTGCGGCAATCAAAGCCTCCATTGTTTCTTTATTGACCGTGGGCATGCGTCCATTTGTGTGGTAAACGAGTTTGATCACATCCGGATTCTTTTCGGCCAGTGCAGAAACTTCTCGTCTTGCATCTTCAGGGGAGTCGATAACCCGGGTCGGGATACCGTATTCAGTACAGTGACCGTCGGTGCAAGTAAAACACGGACCCGCACAGTAAATATCTGCCCCACGCAGACCTTTAATGCGCTGCCGGTTACGCAAATTTATGATATAATCTTCAGCATTGAAAAGATCTAAGAAGCCAGTGACGCCGCAGTAAAGCATCATTTTTGCCGTGCCAACGGTGGACAACAATTGTGATTTGTTCCCCGGTCCTGAGTTTGCGAAAGAGTGGGTATGCATATCGTTCAGGCTTGGGATAAGCCATTTTCCTGAAAGATCGATAACCTCACCCTCGAAAGTCGCCGGGACTTCCTGGAGAATGTCGTTGATTATTTCGTCTTGAATTACTAGATGGCCGTTGGTGACTTCTTCTGTGGCAGGATTGACAATATGGCCATTTTTTAAAAGTAGCTTTTGAGAAAAAGCAGAATTGGCTGTAATTAGAACGCCCCAAAAGAGTAAACCTGAAATTTATTTCATAATCCACCTTCTTTTTTTGTAAAGTATTTAGGAACGATACAAAAGTCAAGAAAGTTGTTAAATAACTTGCTTGCTTCTTTTTACTTCCCATGTTATATTCAAACATTCATTTAGGCAAAACTCACAAGGAGCCCTTAATGGCCACAGACAAAAAAAACGGTAAAGCAGAACAGGAACTGATGGAAAAAATCCGCAACGGATTTATGGTGGAATCGGAAGAAGACATGACTCCGGACTATAAGAAATCCTTAATTACGCAACTGACAGTTCAGGCGGATACGGAGCTGATGAGCGCTCCGGCTTATTATCTGGCCTCAAAAGATGCGCCTACCATCAACAGCCGAATCGCAGTAACAGCAATTATTCACGATGAACTGGGGCATGCTAATATCGCCTATCGAATTATGGAAGACCTTGGTGTTGATAAGCACTGGCTGGTTTACGGCCGGAAACCCCATGAGTTTAAGCATCCATACGGATTTGACCAACCGTTGGAAAACTGGGCTGAAATGGTGGTGGCAAACGGCTTTTTTGATCGGGCCGGAATCTGCTTATTAGGTGATGTACTTGAAAATACCAGCTATGGCCCCTTGAAAAGATCCCTGGTTAAAGTGGACCGGGAAGAAATTCTCCACTTACGTCATGGTGAATCCTGGATGAAACGCCTCTCAAAAGCCGGCGGAGAAGCGAAAGAACTCCTGCAGCGCGCAGTCGATTGGATGTTTCCCATGACCATTGAGTGGTTTGGTTTGCCGGACGAACTCAAACACCACAGCGGGCAATTGGATTATCGCCTCAAAGGTCAAACCAACGACCAACTTCGCCAGACCTGGATGGATGCCACCGTGCCCCTTTGTGAAAAGATTGGCATAAAAGTGCCGGCTCATTATGATAAAGAAAAAGGAGACTACATCCTCGATTACCCGTTTCCGTGTCAATATAATCCTGACGAAAAACGCTGGCTCTTTGATGAACCGCTAACCTGGGACCAGGTATTTAAGCGCTGGAAAGCCCGCGGTCCAATGAACAAAACATATGCGGAAATGGTGCAGGGGGATTTAGACAGCATTTTCGGAGGCCGCCTTTGGTAACTGAGAATCAGGTTTGGCAGGCTTTAAAGGCAGTTAATGATCCCGAATACCCGCTCAGTATCGTCGATTTAGGGATAATCTATAAAGTTGAGGTACTGCACGCGATAGTAGCAATTGAGATGACGTTTACAGCCATGGGATGTCCCGCGATTGATATGATTCTGTTGGACGTTGATGAGGAGGTCAGAAAAATTTCCGGGGTAAAAAATGTCGATATAGAAATCGTTTGGAGCCCCCCCTGGACCAGGGACAGGATTACTCCTGCAGGCCGTGAAATTTTGCAATATTACGGTGTGGGGGTTTGATCAATGTGTTTTTTTTATTTTTTGAGCAATAGCAACCCAAATGACAGCGAAGTGAATGACAAAAAACGTCATTAAGTCATAAGATTCTCTGCCTTCGGCGTCATTATTGAGAGTCGCAAAACAGCCTACGATAATGACAGCGCAGCGTTATGACTGCTGATAATTACTTCAGCGTTAATGGGTGAACAAAGGTAAAAGATTTGCGGATATTTTCCAGAATTAGGAGATTAGATGGATCAAGATCAGGTTTATGAAGTATTTGCCCGCAAAACGCACCAAGAAACGCTGCAACATGTCGGCAGCTTAAATGCCTCCGATGACGAACTCGCCAAAGTGTACGCCTGGACGATGTATGACGAAGAAAAATGGGTGGAGATGTGTGTCATCCCGCGAAAATCCGTAATTCAAGTTACTCATGACAGTAAAATTCCTCTCTGGGGGAACTGAGGAGGAATAGGTGAAAAGGAAATAAGGATTAACCTAGGTATCCCCTACCTTATATCCTCGTACCCGATACATTTGCTACCATTATGTTAAAATAACTTTATCAAACTTAAGAGAATGAAGAAATCAACAACACAGACAATCTTTGAATCAACCGAAGGCATGACTCCCGAATGCAAAGAAGCTCTCCGCTATCTTCTTTTAGCCTGCGCCGATACCAAGCTGCTTTTAGGATATCATTACGGCGAATGGACCTTCGGACCACCGGAAATTGAGGCTGCGGTGGCCTTCTGCTCCTTATGCCAGTCGGAGTTAGGACACGTCCGCCTTTTGCATGCACTTTTAACCAAACACTATAAAGATGATCCTGAAAAATTGGTTGAATCGGCTAAACCCGAGGAATTCGCCAATATTTCTTACCTTGATAATGAAATAAAAAGCTGGCCGGACATTGTCGCCGTCAATTACGTCGTTGATTTAGCCGTGACTACCTTACTCCTCTCAATGAGAAATTCCTCGTTTAAACCGTTGCACATGAGCCTGGAGAAAATGCTCGAAGAAGAAAGGTACCACATTCATCACGGCCAAGGATGGTTCCGAACGCTGTCTAAAAAAAGCGCTGAGACCAAACAGGCAATTCAAAAAAGCGCCCAAAATGCGCTGGTTAAAGTTGTGGAGTGGTTTGGGCCGCCGGATTCAGAATACGATCGGGTTTTGGTACAAGCAGGAATTAAGTCCGAAAGCAGCTCGGAAATTTTAGACAAATATCTTTCTGAATTAGGAAATCTGGCTGCTAGTTTGGGAGTTGATCTCGGTCTGTCAAAGGCCAATGGAACGTGGCGGCTGAACACAACCTTTGAATGGGATAGCTGGGATCCTAAAACTCGCCGTCTAACCAAAACAGGCCCTGACCCAGAAATCCTCTATCATCTGCGTGGCAGCAAGAACAAAGTTTTTAAACTAAGTTGAGTTAGATTTAACGCGAATCGCCACAGAGGCGCAGAGATCTCAGAGGCATTATTAAGAAATATAAGTTCGCATTTTGAATCGTCTTTAAAAATCAGTCTCAGTAATTATTTTGCTCTGAGTTCTCTGTGCTACCGTGGCAAAAACACTGAATAAAATGAAAAACCAAAATAAAAAATGCACGTTCTGCGGCTCGACGAATACCGAAAAACAATCCGATTTTGGCACCTCTATTATGGTGACGCCCCACTTTTGCCTTGACTGCAAATCTGCATTTGAGTGGATAAAGTGGGGGGAGGATGACTCCCATCTTGATCTGCCCGATTATTTAAAAAAATCCAATTCAAAAGACAATTAGCTTGATAGCTTAATCCACCTTGCTGACTCCTCAAAATTAAAAAGTAAAAGGAGATTCATATGGCTTCAGAAAACATATCCAAACCAAGCATCAATCCGACTCCTGATGGACCTTACCTGGTAAAAGACCTTGAGAACTTTACCAATCAAAAAGGTTCAATTGCAACCAAAGCGTCGATAGCGCTTTGCCGGTGCGGCGGCTCGGCCAACAAACCTTTCTGCGATGGAACGCATGCAAAAATCGGCTTCTCCTCTGCCAAACTTGATGGCCGCCTTGCGGACAAACGCGAGAACTATGAAGGGGCTAAAATAACCGTTCACGACAATCGCGGCATTTGCGCACATGCCGGTCGCTGCACGGATGGACTGCCCGCGGTTTTCCGGCTGCGACAAGAACCCTTTATCGATCCGCACGGCGCCGGCCCTGATGAAATCAGCGCCACGGTTAAGCAGTGCCCGTCCGGGGCGATTAGCTATTCCATTGACAGTGTCGAAAATCGCGACCGGGAGGGCGAGCCGGCTATCTTTGTTGCCCCGAACGGACCTTATGTGGTTTCCGGTGGCCCGGATCTTCTCGATACCGAACGTGGCGAAGGCGCCTCAAAAGAACATTTCACAATGTGCCGATGCGGCGGCTCAAAAAACAAACCATTTTGTGACGGCGCACATTGGTCTAACAACTTTGACGATCCGAAGAACTAGTACCTCACTTTTGGGGAATATGGGCTTTTGCAGAATTTTGGGATAGAAAGGTGAGGGTATTGTTAAAGAGGAGACCACCGGCGAATGAGTCAAGTTTGTGGGCAAGTGAAGACGAGACCCGACCTCTTACTATGGCGCTTTGAGAAAAGGAGTTAAGAATGATGAAAAGTATTTTGATAACAGGCGCAAATGGAGGGTTAGGCAAAGAGTGCGCAAGGCAATTAGCTTTACAGGCTGGAACTGAAAGAATCTACTTGGCTTGCAGAAACGAAGAGAGAGCGAAGGCCGCCAAACTGGCGTTGGAGGAATCGACGGGCAAATCAGTGTTCGAAATTGTTCTTATGGATGTCTCAAATTTGAATTCCGTTAGATCTGCTGTTGAGTCATTGGACGAACCGGTTGCAGCCCTAGTTATGAATGCAGGGGGTATGGGTGGAAAAAATTTCGGTGACAAGACTGTGGACGGAGTCCTGCAATTGTTTGCCGTAAACGTTCTGGGACACGTGGTTTTGGCAGAGGAGCTTTTGAAAGCCAAGAAGTTGACCAAAATGGCATTGTATGCAGGATCGGAAGCGGCCAGAGGCGTCCCCAAAATGGGCATGAAACGACCCGAACTAAAAACGTCATCTGTGAACGAATTTGAGTCTATATGTGACGGATCATTCTTTGGAAAAAAGATTGACCCTATGGTCGCATATGGACCGGTCAAATACATGGCCGCTTTGTGGATGTCCTCGATAGCTCGTAAGTATCCAGACATTCGATTTGTCACCATGAGTCCAGGGGGAACCAGTGGAACCGGCGTAATGAACGATCTTCCTCCTTTTATGAAGTTCATGTTTACCCATGTTGGTCTTAGATTGATGCCAATGTTTGGTTTAATGCACAAGTTGGAAGAAGGCGCCAAGCGATACGTAGACGGGCTAAATGATGAGTCGTATAAGAGCGGTGTTTTTTACGGGAGTAAAAAGTCAGTTCTCACTGGTCCAACAATAGATCAGGGGACAATTTTTGATGATTTGAACAACAAAACATTTCAGGATAACGCTAACGAAGCGATTCACAGATTTATCAAATAAAAAAGTGGAACTTAGAAAGTACCTAACAATTGAATTCAAAAAGATAGCTGGTGCATTTTTTTAAATTTTCGCATCGGGCCAGCAACTTGTGATGCTAGTCGTTATAAGTAAAAAACTTTAATGTTTCACAATCATCGGTGCGAATTCGTGAGAATCTGTGGCTAATAATTCTTTCAACATGACAACAAACCGGGTAAAAATTCTAAACATCGCAGCTTACAAATTCGTTGCGCTGACCGGCAAGCGTCCCATTCAATTAAAAAAAGAATTAAATGCTTTGTCAAAAAAGAGCAATCTAAAAGGCACGATTTTACTCAGCAAAGAGGGAATCAATTTATTTCTCGCCGGACCTAAAAAAGATATCGAAATATTCTGGCAATGCTTTCTCTATCACAGAGAGTTTTCGGGTTTGACTTACAAAACCAGTCTAAGCGATCGCCAGCCGTTCAAACGGATGCGGGTGAAAATCAAAGATGAACTCATCCCCATGGATGCAACCCTTCAGCCGAAGCAATCAAACGGCACCCATCTTTCCCCGCAAGAGCTGAAAAGATGGCTTGATGAAGGGCGGAATATTACTCTGCTGGACACGAGAAACAGGTTTGAAGTTGATTTCGGAACTTTCAAAAAGGCGCGCCATTTAGATATCAAATCATTTCGTTCTTTCCCGGACGCCGCCGGAAAATTAGATCCTGAACTGAAAGAAAAACCGCTGGTGATGTTCTGCACCGGCGGCATCCGCTGTGAGAAAGCCACGCCTTTGCTGCAGCAGCAGGGCTTCAAGCAGGTGTATCAACTTGAGGGCGGCATCTTAAAATATTTTGAAGCGTGCGGCGAGTCTCATTTTGAAGGCGAATGCTTTGTTTTTGACGAACGGATTTCACTTAACAGTCAATTAGCAGAAACCGGAACGGCTCAATGCGCTCGCTGTTTTAAGCCGGTCACGGTTGAAGAGCAGCAATCGCCGGAGTTTGTGCCAGGAGTTTCGTGTCCGGATTGTGCAGAAAAGTAGCTTGTAAATCAGAGATCGTAAATCGTTAAATCAAATTAGACACAACTGATTCTCAATAAAAAAACATAAGCGCCTGATTCCCTGCTAATGTCCTTTTGTTGAATTTCAACGATAAATGGAAAACGCAGCCACCTGGATAACGCCCCTCCTGCTCCTGCCTGGAGTTGCGTTATTTGATCATGTCTACATCGATTCGATATAGCAGAATTCACGACGAGTTCCATCATTATCAGAGCACAAAGGAAGTCTGCTGCACTCGCCGTGCATAAACTCCTCAAGCGTTCCGTTTTTTTAGAAATGTCCTGGTTGTCTCTACTTCAGTTTCGGCCTGTTCTCTCTCGCAAGTCTCCTGGGCGGCCTCACTCTCCAGCGGCACAAACTGGCTGAGAAAATGTTTTAATTTTGACCTGCCTGGGTATCCTAATTATTGTCTTTGCTTCCGGGGAACTTATCCGCGAATCATTGCTCTCCTGAGACATTGTTAAAGAGCATAGCGTAGAAGAAAACCGCAAGGATTAACCCACCCTTCCCCAAAAAATCTTGCTTCTTAAAACAGAAATCCTTAATATAAAATTGTTTCAATGAGTTAACATGCTTTTAAGCACGGAATAATGCAGTTATCGGAAAATCACCACTTTTTTAACTTCACCTCTATTCTCACCCTTTAGCATTTCCAGCGTTAATCATAGGAGGGATTGGTATAGCAAATTGGGGAACAGGCGGGTCTTGAATACAGAATCAGCGAGAAAAAAGGACAGCACATGAAATTAAAAGTAACTCTTGCAGCAACTCCATTCTTCTTCTTATTAGCATTTTTACCAATTTATAGCCAGGGCTCAAACGGCTTAGTTGATTCCTTTGCCAACAATACTGCGTTAAGTGAAGGTGTTAAACTGTCCAAAAAGAAAAAATTTGACCCGGCCAGAAAAAAGTTTGAGGAATCTTCAAGGTTTTGGCAAGCCCATCACACATCCTCGCTATATTTGACTATTCTCAACGATGTGACTAACAATCGGCTCAAAAAAAAGAATGCCGCAAATATTTTCAAAGCCGTCCATGAGGAATTAAATGCCAAATCAAAGAAAGCCCTAAAGCAAATAAACAAAGTTGTGAAACAAAACGAGGGCTACTTCCCGGCTCACATCATTCACGCAGACATTCTAGTCAGCCGGGAAAACTATGAAAAGGCCGAAAAAGCGTTTACACAAGCTATAAATCTTGCACCGGATATCGCTTTGCCATACATCTTCCGGGCAAAGTTTTATGCAAAGCTCTCTCGGTCTGAGGAAGCAATCGCAGATATGACCCGGGCGATCACGCTGGACCCGGCTTATGGCTTTGGTTACTTTGAGCGGGGATTCACCTACTGCTTGCAGAGAGAGTATGACAAAGCAATCAAGGACTTTGAAATTGCCATTCGCCGCCATCCAGACTGGGAGCACAGCACAGTCGTGATTGAGGCCTATCATAATCGTGGCGTTGAAAGGATACAAAAGAAGTCATACCGTAAAGCCATCGCGGATTTCGATCGAGCTATTGAAATCGATCCGGAGTATTTGAACTCATATTTGAGTCGTGCCCGGGCGTACAAAAAACTCAAATCATACACAAAAGCGTTGAAAGACTTTAAACATTGCATTAAAAGCAATCCTGATTTCAAAGAAGCTTATTATCAGCGTGCTTTGCTGCATAGTGCCAGACGTCACTATACTAAGGCCACCACTGACTTTCGGGCGGCGCTCAAACTCAGTCCAAAAGATACGAAACTTAGCTTCAAAATAGCGGAGAGCTATCAGACAAATATAAAAAGGCGATAATTGAATTTAACAGAGTCATTGAACTGGACCAGCGATATTTTTGGGCTTACTACTGGAAGGGGTACGCCCACAAAAGCTTACGGCAACCAAAGCAGGCAGTTCGTGCTTTTCAAAATTTCTTAAATAATGCGCCAACGCAGTACTACAAACAAATTTTGCATGCAGAACTCGAGATAAAAAAGTTGCAGCGATAGCTAAAAATGTTCGCGCCCTTTAAACTTTGCTCATGCAACTTGAACAATCTGAGACGCAGATCCTGCCACACATAAGTCCCAATTCATTCAAAATCCTCACGCGGACAAGCCGCAACCCAAAAGACAACGCACGCAAAGTCGCAGAGACGCGAAGAAAACGCAAAGTTTTTCGGGAAGCATAATATCTTTATGCGGCATGCTTAAAAAATCAAAATTATCTTTTTCTTGCTGAGTGGATTTTCTCTCTTTTCTCTGCCCAATCTTTGCGCCTCTCGCTGAAATTTCCTGCTTTTGTGCAAAGATTGACCTGTAACCGACTAAAGAATCGGGGCCAGACTCGATCTAATCAAATCCTCGCTTACTTCATCTACTATTTCAACTTCACCAATTTTCCGCGGCAAAACAAATTTTGTGTGGCCGGATGAGGATTTCTTGTCAGCTTTAATAAATTTCAGAAGTCTGCCAACTTCGACCCTGTTTAGTTTTCCGCTCAACTCAAATCTTGAGATCAATCTTTCGATGCGTTGAAAGTCACCTATGTCTAATATATTCAAATTCAACGCCATTCTGCTTTCTGCCAACATCCCCAGCAGCACGGCCTCCCCGTGAGAGATCTTTTTATATCCCATCTCCGCCTCCAGTGCATGCCCGATTGTGTGGCCAAAATTCAGAACCATCCTGGGGCCGGTCTCTTTCTCGTCCTCAGCAACAATTCCAGCTTTAATTTGACAGCAGCGCAGAACAATTTCCTGCAAGAGTTCTAAATCAAGTGCAACGATTTCGTGCAGCCTGTCTTCCACCAACTTGAACAATTCCGCATCCTTTATTACACCATATTTGATAATTTCCCCAAGACCACAAACAATTTCCCGCTTCGGTAACGTTTGTAAAACCGTCAAATCCGTCCATACCATTTTAGGTTGATAGAATGTTCCAATCATATTTTTGCCGAGCGGATGGTTTACACCGGTCTTTCCCCCGAGACTCGAATCTACTTGTGCTAAAAGCGTTGTGGGAACCTGTAAATAGGGTATACCGCGTTTATAAACGGAGGCCACAAACCCGGCAATATCCCCAACTACACCGCCACCAAAAGCTAACACTACGCTATTCCTATCACATCCAAGCTCCAACATTTGAGTCAATATTTTTTCTATTGTACGGAATGATTTTGACCTCTCACCGCCATGAATAAATATCAAATGGCTGGCTTTTTTGGAGAAATTTAGACTTTTAGTGAGAGCTTCACCATAATGTTTATGAACATTTAAATCCGAAATAACCACAACTTGCCCGGAGAGGTTATATAGATTTAGCATCTCCCCCAGGTTTTCCAGAATACCTTCGCCGATAAATACCGGATAAGCATTCTTGCCTAATTCGACTAATATTTTATTCATCGAAGTCTAAAATAATTTTCATACTATCTCGCTGTTTTGCATGCTCAAATGCCTGCAAAGCCTGGCTAAATGGGTAAGTTTGATCGATTAAGCCTTCGACTTTAACCAAGTTATTTTCTAAAGTTTTGATTGCAGAGTCAAAAGGACCGCATCGGGAGCCAATAATTGTGATTTCATCAATAACGATTGGCGCCGCATCTAATTCCAAATTATCAGTGTAAGTGCTTTTCAACACAAGTGTGCCCCGCGGACGCACAAGCTGCATGGCGGTCGAAAATCCGCTTGGTGAACCCGAAGCCTCAACTACAATATCAACTTTATGATCATCCGCCGCATTGAGCTTGTCTGTTTTGATTCCCCAGGATTGTGCTAAAGAAAGTTTTTTAGGGTGTTTACCAACAAGCCTGAGGTCGCATCCGGTCAACTGAAGAACCTGGCAAATCAGTAGACCTAATTTTCCATCACCAATCACAACGACATCCTGATTTCGCTCAACTTGAATCTGCTCCAAAATTTCCAAAGCTGCTGCCAACGGTTCGACAAAAACCGCAGCAGAATCTGGAATGGTTTGAGGAATTTCATGCAGATTTTTAATGGGTAAAATGACGTATTCGGCAAATGCGCCATTTTGATTAAGAATTCCCAATACAGTTCGCTTCGGACAATGACGGCTTAAGCCACTTTTGCAATAGAAACATTCCCCGCAGCCAAAATTTATCTCACCACAGACACGTTTGCCAACCCATTCTTGCTCTGCAGCTTTCTCAACCCTGCCGACGAACTCATGGCCAAGTACTCCTTCAAATCCCATATAGCCCTTCACCAATTCCAGGTCGGTGTTACAGATGCCGGCAATTTTCACTTTAACCAAGGCTTCATTTTCGTGAAAAACCGGAATGGAAATTTCTTTTAAAACCAATGAATTTTGGAAATAAAGCGCCTTCATAATTCAATCGTTCTATTAATTTCTTCACAAGATAAACAGCACTGCTGATCCAGTCAAGACAATTAAAACAAAAAAGGCTCCTAAAAAGGAGCCTGAACTCTTGCAATAAGAATAACAAAAACTATTACGTCTTTTTTCTTAAACTGCTCAAAACAACACTTAACCCGATTATAATTAACACAACAGGCCAATAGTCAGCGAAATCTTGCCAATAAATAAATCCGCTGTTCCTAAGAAAGAAAACCATACCCAGAAAAAGCAATACGCCTCCGGGAATCAGCACTCCCCAATCCTCAGACCTAACAAAAAATAAGGCGACAAATCCTGAGCCGAAGGCTACTAAAAATATCGGCCAAAAGTCTTGAACGTAATAAAAATAATAATCGAATGAAAAGATGTCAAAATTGCGCAGTGCAAAAAACAAACCTAATATCAGAAGAACCGTAGCGGGAAAAATAGCGCCCTTCTCCTTTTTAGTAAACATGGAAACAAAAAAAAGTGCACTGCCGCCAAGCATTAAAATGGGATACAGGTATCGCCATCTAAAGTTAAAAATATTGAGTTCATTGAATAAGAAAACCACACCAATAATAATTAGCACGGCACCAGGAATAAAAGATTTCTCCCTCTCAGCCATTTTGTTCTCCGTAAAAATTAATCGCCCATTTATCTTTTACTCAGCCTGACCAAGCCCTGCATGAAGACGTTTTATTTGCTTTTTGTTTTAGCAGCAGTTGTTTTAGCAGCTGTACCGGACGCTTCGATAACGACGGTTTCCTCTGGTACGACTATCATCATGACGACATAGGCTACAATGCCGAAAAGGATACCACTTGCAAAAGTTACCAGCACAAAACCAACTCTTACTAGGGAAGGGTCGATATTAAAATGTTCTGCGAGGCCTCCGCACACGCCACCTATCATTTTATCATTTATTGACCGCATCAATTTATTTGCCATTGTCGCACCTCCGGATGTTTGTTTCTTTTTAACTTCGCTTGTTTGTTTATCACTTTTACTCACCTTGAAAAGATAAATAACTCCAATTACGATAAGGGCGATTGGTAAAAGAAAATCAAATCGAAAATTCCAAAGCCACCCACCAGGCCCATGCCATGACCAATGGAAAGGATAAAAATTAAACCAATTAAACTCCCTAAACAAGAAACATGCACCGATAAGAATGAGGACAAAACCCCAAACTAAAGAAGTGTTAGTCGTTTTGCCATCAGACTTTTCTTTGTCTTTTGCTTGAGATGGGTTTTCAGGGATGATAATCCAGCACGCTATGTAAGCCAAAAAGCCGACACCGCCCACAAAAAACGCAACAGCCCAAATAATCCGAATGATTAATGCATCGATATTAAAATACTCTGCAAAGCCACCGCAAACCCCACCGATCACTTTATCACTTTGTGATCGATAAATTCTCTTTCGCGACTCTCTTTTAGCCTCACCTGCTTTTATTACACTACCCCCGGTCTTTTTTTTATCTGCCATATTATTTCTCAGCTAATTCCTTTTAATTTTTGGTTATCAAAAACTGGGCTGCACTCTAACTGGGTTAACGTAAAAACGGTAACAAGGTTTCGGTTTGAGAATGGTACCCGCAAATATCTTCTTTATGCTAAACAATCAAACAGATTTACAATGGCCGCTGAGACCATAAAAGGATTCCCTGAATATTCAATCTCTTGCTTTAGCTTATTTCTTCTTTTCGATTGCCATGATTTTATTAACCCTGGCTTGGTGCCGACCACCCTCGAATCGAGTCTCAACCCAAGTTTTTACAATCTCTTTGGCAACGTCGATCCCAAGAGATCGACTTCCGAGAGTCAAAACGTTTGCATTATTATGAAGTCGGCTATTTCTGGCAGTGTAAGTATCCTGACACGAAGCCGCTCGAATTCCACAAACTTTATTTGCGGCCATCGCGGAGCCGACACCGGCTCCATCTATAATGATACCTAATAATCCTGCGTCATTTGTAACTTTTTCAGCAACTGCATAAGCAAAGTCCGGGTAGTCCACGGACTCAGTTGAATGCGTGCCCACATCATCGAATTCCCAACCCAATTCAGTTAGATAGTTTTTGAGTATGTCTTTTAACTCAAAGCCGCCGTGATCCGAACCAATAATTATTTTGCCTGAGAATTGAACTTTCGGGGAGAGTTGCTGAGTTGGGGAGGTATCCGTTATTTCTTTTTTAAGGATTCTGATCCCTCGAATAGCGGCTGCGTCTCGAGCAGAAGGGGTTACAATACAATTAGGCGAAACGGTCAGCTCGGTTTTCTGCTTTCTAGAGGCATCAATGACATCGTGCTCGGTTATCAATTTTCTCATTCAGCACTATTCTTCATTTTCGGTCTCACGAATCATCGGGACAAATCGTACCGGAATTCGTGATTCTTTTTTAACAGATCCGTCCGGAAATTTTGTGACGACAATCAAATCCTGGTTGGTCTTACCTACGGGAATGACCATTTTCCCGCCTATTTTGAGTTGCTCAACTAAAGACTGTGGAATTGCATTCGGTGCGGCCGTGACGATGATACCGTCAAAAGGTGCATGTTCAGGCCAGCCTTTATAGCCGTTCCCAAATTTCAGTGAAACATTATGGCAGCCTATTTTTTTTAACCGCATAGCAACATCTATCGCTAAATTTTCATTGATTTCAATCGTATAAACTTGCCCAACAATTTCAGATAAAACGGCCGCCTGATAGCCTGACCCGGCGCCGACCTCCAGAATTTTTTCGCCGCCCTTGAGTTCTAAAGCGGCAGTCATGTATGCGATAATAAATGGCTGTGAAATCGTTTGTCCCTCTCCAATCGGCAACGGAGCATCATCATAAGCCGAGTTTTCTAAACTCTCGTTCACGAATCTATGGCGCGGCACCTTCTCTAAGGCTTTGAGTACTGCCGGATTTTTTACGCCTCGAGCGATAATTTGACTCCTTATCATCTTTTTTCTTACCTCGAGATGCGCAAAAGTATCGCCCGGCTTTAACCCAATATTTTTCTCAAATTCGAACACTCTTCAAGTATCCCATAAAAATTATTTTTATTTTAACATTACTCGCAAGTGATGTTCCACGCTTCGCGACAGAGCATCCAAATCGTAGCCGCCTTCCAAAACCGAAATCATTCTTCCCTGACAAAATTCTTTGGATAAATCATGCACGACCTGGGTCATCCGTGCAAACCCCTCTTCAGTGACATTCATATTTGCCAGCGGATCATGTTGGTGTGCATCAAAGCCTGCGGAAATCAACATAAATTCGGGCTTAAATTTACTGACTGCCCGGGCGATATCATTTTCAAACATCTGCAAGTATTCTCTATCGCTAAAGCCGGCTGGAGAAGGAAAGTTTAACGTCGTTCCTGCTCCCTCGCCCTGACCTTTCTCATCGGCTAATCCTGTGCCGGGATACAACGGGTGCTGATGGATACTAAGGTAAAAAACCGTCGGGTCGTCATAAAAGGCACTTTGAGTGCCGTTACCATGGTGAACATCCCAATCAATGATACAGACTTTTTTAATCGAATGCTGAGCCTGTAAATATCTGGCGGCAATCGCCACATTGTTGAACAAACAAAACCCCATCGCTTTTGCAGGTTCAGCGTGATGACCTGGTGGCCGAACAGCGCAGAAGGCACTTTCCAATGCTCCTTCAACAATCGCATCACAGGCATCTACCACCGCTCCCGCCGCCAAAAGCGCAGTCTCATAAGAATCCTCGCAAACGACCGTATCAGAATCTAAAGAATGTGATCTGTTTTTGCAAGCGTTTTGTATGTTTTCAACATAATTTCCGGGATGAATTTGTTTAATTCGGTTAATGTCGCAGAGGCTGGGAGATAAAAAAGTTAGTCCTGCAAAAACATCGGTCTTTTTTAAATGCTGAGTAAGATATTGCAGCCGTTCAGGGCGTTCGGGATGACCGGGGCCTGTTTTGTGTTTTAAGTAATCATTGTGGGAATAAAATCCTACTTTACTCAAAGAGGCAGCCCATTATTAGATTTAACGTTACTTCTTAACCTGTATACTTTCGGCTTTTACAACCGTGTCGCCACGACCGCGGACTAGAATGTTATACGTTCCAGGTTTCAGGTTTTCAACAGAGCATACCTCCTGAAACGGCACCAAGACCTGAACCACCATTTTAGTTGCATCAAATTTGGCCAGCGGTATAATCTCGATGGCTTTTCCTTTTAATTTGACGGCGAAGCGCTCAAATGTGTAGGCCGGAGAGGGTAAGTTTCCACTGATGTTAACCTGTAATTTTTCAGCCTCGAAAATGCTCTGGCCGGAATCAACTTTGTCCACGTAAACCATTTCAAGCCC
>Ga0209988_10000781_pt1 | contig 20238 bp, 17 predicted proteins | sample N075metaG_FD_183115 | JGI IMG/M metagenome (GOLD analysis project Ga0209988, IMG submission 183115) | Deep subsurface microbial communities from Kermadec Trench to uncover new lineages of life (NeLLi) - N075 metaG (SPAdes) (version 2) | ecosystem: Environmental > Aquatic > Marine > Ocean trench... | reverse complement strand
TCGTGAGTTCGGCATGAGCACGCCGCGTGCGCGAGATGAGTTCTGCACGCACAGCCCTCAACTCAGCCTCGGTACGCCGAACATTCGCGTTCTGTTCCGCGACACGAGCCCGCCATTTGGACCGGTCGACCGGCAGCCGGATCGTGAAACCGGCCGAGACGAAATCGTCCCCATCGACGGGGTCTCCCGAGACATTCTTCCGCAGGCGGTAACCGATGCTGAGGTCGATATCCGGAAGTCCCTCGATCACGGCTGTGCGCACCTTCGCCTTGGCCGCCTCAATCCTCTTTCGCGCGGCCGCAAGTCGAGCGCTTCGTTCATCGAGGGAATTGAGGAGGGGTGCGAGCGGAGGATTTTCGGCAAGCAAGCGAAGCGCGTCGGTTCTCGGAAGTCGGGTCACCGCGGGCAGGTCGAGCTGTTCGACCAACATCGACTCGGCTTGCTCGATGGCTTCCCGCCGCCGCAACTGCTCCTGAAGAAGAGCCGTGAGTTCTACCTGTGCCCTGAGTACATCTTGCTGAAGACCGCTCCCGACTCGGTATCTGGATTCAGCGGTGGCCGCGAGCTGACGAAGCAGGTCGATATTTCGTTCTGTGATATCGAGCGCATGTTGGGCAAACCCGAGCTCGGCCCACGCCATCTCGACCGCCCCGTCCGTCAAGAACCTCTGGTCATCCACGATGAAGTTGGACGCCTCCGCCCCTCTCTTTGCGGCGGTCTTCCGGCTCGAAAGAAGCCCGGGATAGGGCAATTTCTGGCGGAGTCCAAACTGGTGGCCAGAAAGGGGCGTCGAGTCGAAGTTGAAATCTCCGGTCGGTATATTGCTCGCCTCATACGCGATCCGAGGATCGTCGAGCGCTCCAGCCGGGCCGACGCGGTGCCCCGCCGCCGCGGCGATGGCCGTCATTCTCGCGAGTATCGGACTGGCTTTTCGAGCACGTTCCAAGCACCAGGAGAGGGTGAGCGGGTCGGGGACCTCTAGCGAGCGTTCCGCTGCGCTCGTGGAGAACGAAAAGACCGCGACCAGCAAGGCGACGACGGCTCGAGTCAAGTTCTGCATCGTTACACCTACCATGAGTAGTGGTCCAATCCGTAAATGAGTGCGCCTCCCAGGAAGCCCGTCACACTCACGAGCACCGCACTGGAAAAGAGCACGATCCGGAATGCCTTCCTCGGCTCGCCGCTCCGGCTCGTCCTGTTCGAGAGAAACAGGAGACCGATCGACACAAACGCGGTCGTGGTACCGGCCCAGCGATGGGCGGTCATCGGCCACTCGCCATCGACGAGATGGAACCCAGCGAAGAGCCACCCGAGAGTCGCGGCGACGAGCGAAGCAGCGGCGCCGAACACTACGGTGAAGCGCACGGCGTGTTCGAAGCGAACCTCACCGGTTCGGATGAGCAGGAATTCCCCGATCGCGGCAATCGTCAGAAGCGCAATCGGAAAATGGGTCAGCGGCGGATGGAACCGACCGAGCCAGGCAAGGGGCCTGGGCACGTTGTTTTCAGGACTTGCCCTGCCTGATCCGGTCGCATCGGCCACGACCGCCGCCGAGGTGGCGGTGTGCTTGCTGTGATCGTGCGGGGTTGCCCCCGTTTCGGGCGGCACCGTCGCCGGCCCGGGCGTCGCGATTTCAGCGACCGCGGCGTCCGCTTGTTTCAGGTGTGCCTTGTGAGCCGATGCCGCGCTCGATCCGCATGATATCAGGAGCAGAGCAGCCATCATGACCGCTCGTGCTGCCGTGGGTCTTTTCGTCATGTCCTCGCCCCCGAAAACTCAATTCCGCCACGTTAATCGCACGCGACACAGCAAGACCCGGAGCAGTCCGAAGGGGGACACGCATGGACGAGGTCCTATGCGTAGCTCCGCCCCTGGCGCGCCGAGTCGCTTGGAGATTTCGGGGATTCAGAGAATGAGGGTCGATTTGAGAAGCAGGATATCCGGCGGTGGTAGGTCAGTATTCCGCACGACCAACGCTTCCCGGTGCTCGCGGGCGACGTTCAGCTCGAGGAGTTGAAGCGGAGAAACGTGGAGCTGAATCGAACTGATCTCGGAATCGCTCGACTGGGAAACGAGCGCCTCCGGGGCGGGTTCGCAGCCACAATCCGCGTGCGAGCTGGGCTCTTCGGCGGGTGAGGACTTCGAACCTTCGTCATGGCACGAGTGCTCTGTCGCGACCGTTTCGGAGGCGGGATTCTCGGCGCAGGCAAGAACGCATAGCGGTGCCTGCAGCACGAAGAATGCTGCGACGATCGCAATCAGCCAGCTCCTTTGTCTCACCGGTCTCACTCGCTCCACCAGTCTTGCCACCCAGGGTCTTACCCGCTCTTCGCCCGCTCTTCGTCGGATTGTTTTCAGATCTTTCGTAGATCGTCAGGAGACGGCTAGAAGATTCTCTCGACAGACCTCAAGAAAGGCCTTCAGGGGGGGGGCCTCTTCAACATCGGCAAACCGCACCGATCAGTTGATACCCACCGGGATACGCGTAACGTATCGCGACGACACCGCCTCGTGCAAGGGGCGACCCGTCAGGAAGGCGCAATGCGCGCGAGATGGGCGAGATGCAAGGAAGAAAGCTCGGGAGAGGGCTTTTGGACTCAGACCTTCCCGAAGATCACCGCTCCCGTCGGCACGCCCACGCCGCTCGTCACGAGTACGTGCTCGACACCCTCGGGCTGATTGCAGGATTCTCCGCGAATCAGTCGCACCCCCTCGGCAATATTGTTGACCCCATGCATGTAGGCTTCCGAGAGAAGACCGCCGTGGGTGTTATTCGGAAGCGCCCCACCAATCGTGAGTGAGTCCTCGGTCACGAAATCCTTCGCCTCTCCCTTGCCACAGAAGCCGAAGGCCTCGAGCTGCATGAGGATCTCGGGCGTGAATGCGTCATAGAGACACGCGGCGTCGATGTCCTTGGGACCCAGGCCGCTCATCTCGTAGACGATCTTGGCGGCCAGCTCCATTTCTGGCAGCGCGGCGAGGTCGTCACGATAGAAGCTCGTCATCTGCTCCTGGCCCTCGAAGGAGGCCTGGGTAACCGCGCGCATGACCGCAGGCACTTGCTTCATGTCCTTCGCCCGCTCCGGCGACGTGATCAGCAGCGCGCACCCACCGTCGTCCTCCTGACAACAGTCGAAAAGTCGCAGCGGCTCGCAAACCATGCGCGAATTCATGTAGTCATCCATCGTCATGGGCTTGCCGTACATGGCCGCGTTCGGGTTGTTCTGCGCGTGCATACGCTGGGTGATCGCGACGTGGGCCAGGTGCTCGGACGTCGCGCCATACTTGTCCATATACAGGGTCGCCTGGAGCGCGATCCAGGAAGCCGGGGTGAGCAGGCCGAAAGGCATATACCAGGACCAGTGAATCAGGTCGCTCGAGATGATGCTGCCCGAAACCCCCTGCCCCATCCGTTGACCGGATCGACCGTTCAGCGCGCGATAGACGACGACATTTTTCGCCTGCCCGGTCGCCACGGCCATCGCCGCGTGCGTGATGAGACCCACCGCCGCGCCGCCGCCGTAATTCACCTGGCTCCAGAATGTCATGTCACCGATACCGACGGTCCGCGCGACTTCGACCTCGTCGCTCGAATCCATCGTGTACGTCACGAGCCCGTCGACCTCAGACGGGTGAATTCCAGCGTCGTCGATCGCGGCGCGAACGGCTTCCGTGGCGAGTTGAAGCTCGGAGACGCCCGATTTCTTCGAGTATCGAGTCTGGCCGATTCCAGCGATGGCAGCTTCGTTGTGGAGTGTCGTCGGCATGTCTTGTTCTCTCGTTTCGTTCGGGTCGGGTCGGCGCGCCGGCAGCCCGAGAGCGCCGAATGCCAGAGAAGGTGCGATCCCTGTGCGATGCCTGCGGGCCAGGGGACGCCTGTGCCTGGGTACTCAGGGTAGAAGAAGAAAGAAAGTCGCCGTCACATGATTGCCCCAGGCGTTATTGCCCGCGACTTCGACGTCGACCGTCTTGCCCTCGGTCGCGACGACCTTGCCTCGGATCTTGAGGACATCCCCCGGCATATTCGGACCGCCCAGCTTCGTCCGAACACCGGTCACGATGGCGTCGGGCCCCGCCCAATCCGTGACATAACGACTGCAGATTCCCTGGGTCGTCAAGATATTCATGAAGATATCGGGCAAGCCCTGGGCAATGGCCGCGGATTTGTCGTGATGAACCGGCGTGTAGTCACGCGAAGCGAGCGCGCCGCCCGCCACGATCGTGGCCGTCGTCTGGAGGTCGAGATCGGGCAGCACCTGCCCGATCTCGAGTTCGTTCGCTGAGAATGTCTTCTGCATGGCTCGTCTCGTTTCTACCCGGCGGGCTTGAAGAAGGGAATCTTGAATCCGTCCTCGTCTTCCTTGATCACGACCTCGACGGCCATACCGATCTTCACGTCCTCGGGCTTGCACTCGATCAGGGTCGACGCCATGCGCTCACCCTCTTCGAGATCCACGATGATCGAGAGAATCGGGTACTCATAGCCCGGGAACTGCGGATAGTGGATGATCGTGAAGGTGTGGACCGTCGCCTTTCCACTCGCGTCGATCGAATCAAAGTCCTGCTCGCCACACGCATCGCACATCGGACGCGGAGGATGTCGGAGCTTCTGACAACCGGTGCACCGCTGGATCGGAATCACACCGTCTTCGGCGACACGCTCCCACCACCAACCATTATCGTGACCCATCGGCGGCTTGATCCGCGTGGGCTTCTGCGCGACAGCGACTTCGCCGCCGCCTTCGGAAGCGGCCGGCTGGGGATTCGCAGGCTTGAAACGCAGAACCCGAAAGCTCATCGATCCAAGATCTTCGCCTTCCTGGTTCTCGAAGGTCGTCTTCGTCGTGATGAAATATCCGATGCCCACCCCGGTCGCCTTCTCTTCCGAGATTTCATCCACCACGGTCAAGGACTTCACGGTCTCGCCGAGCTTCAAGTAGCGGGTGTAGTGTTCCTCGGTGTTCGTCCCGAGCACGCCCGTGTAGCCATTATCCGAAAGCAGCTTGTGAAGTCGTTGCTGCTCGTCCTTCGGCTCGTCGTATCCGGCGTGCATCTCCCAGCCTTGCATGATCCAGGCCTGGAGCATGGTCGGGGGCGCGACGATCTCGCCATGCACGGTGTTCTTTGCGGCCTCCGCATCGAGGTAGGCGGGGTGTGCCTCGCCCATCGCATCACACCATTGCCGGATCATCGGTTCGTTGACCGGATCTCGACTCGTGACGGCCGGGCCGATCGGCTTCCCCACAAAGCTGCGAATCTCAGCCTCGAGGGCCTGCTTCTTTTCATCGCTCATCGCGCATCCTCAATTCCGGAACTTCCACTCACGTGGGGCGGGAGCCCGCCGGAGAGCGAGTGTGGGCGGCGGCGAGCGGCCCACTTCATGGACGACCACTCGGGCGAAATCGGCCACCGGCTAAGTCGCTCGCGTCGCGACCCCTCGATACATCTGCGCAACGATCCCTGGCCCCTTGGCACGAAAGCGATCCAGGCTCTGGAGTTCGAAGCCCCCCTCCTCCACCAGCCGATCGATTTTCCGGTTGATGTTGCAGCCGTCGCAGAGCCGATTCCACAGGGGATTGATCCGGTCTTGCCAGCGGGCGGTTGCTTCGGCGTCGGCGCGCCCGTGCTCGATGAACACATAACGTCCGCCAGGTTTCAGGATACGACGCATCTCGCGCAGAGCCCGATCGACTTCAGGAATCGAGCAGAGCGTCCAGGTCGTGACGACCGTGTCGAACCGCCCCGCGTCGAAGGGCAATCCCCCGTCGGCGCGCAGCGCACGACGCTCGACGGGAAACGGGGCGTTTCCGATCCGAGCTTGAACCGAGGCAACATTGGCGACATCGAGCGGGTCGAGGCCAACGAGGGTCTTCACCGCGGGCCCGTAATAGGCGAGGTTGAGTCCCGTCCCGAAACCAACCTCGAGCACTTCTCCTTCCGCTTCGCTGATCGTGTCGGCCCGAAGCGGATTCATCTGTCGCATCGCAAGGTCCTGGAACCGCGGCTTGATCCAGCTTCGCAGCCCCATCGATCAGGCCCTCGCACCGCCGGGAACTTCGACCGTCGTCGTATCCCGACCGCTCCGTAGGATCGTCCCGGGTCGGGCCCCCGTATCCTTGCCGTCGCGAATGATCTCAATCCCGTTCGCGAAGACGTGCTCAATTCCCTTTGCATCGGCGTAGAGACGACCTGCACCCGCCGGAAGGTCGTATTTCGTGTACGTCGCTCCGAGCCCGACTTCCTCGGGATCAAACACCACGACATCCGCGTGCCAGCCCTCTTCGAGCCGGCCGCGTTCGCGCAATCCGTAGAGTCGCGCGGGCACATCCGTGAGCTGGCGAATCGCCTCTTCCATGCTGATGAGCTTGCGTTCTCGAACGCCCTCGCTGAGAACCTGGCTCGAGAAAGCGAAGGTGTCGATCATGTCCAGATGCGCCCCGGCATCAGACGCGCCGATCACGGTGCGGTCGTCATGCCAGAGTTCGCCGCGCATTTTCCAGGTCGCGTCATCCTCGCCCATCACCGGCGGCATGAAGTAGGTTTTCAGGTCGTCTTCGACGGCGATATCGATCAGCGTATCGAAAGGTGTCTTCCCGAGTTCTTCCGCAATCTCACCGATTCGCCGACCCCGATACCGCTCGAGCGAGTCGTTCTGGACCTGATCGATCGTGAAATTCTCCCAGTTCGCGAGCAGATGCATCGGAGAATCGGGATTCTGCGCATCCTCGCCCATCTGCTTGCGCTTGACCGGATCCGCCAGGAACTCGAGCTTTTCTTTCCTCGACAACCTGAAGAAGGGTGCCCAGTTATGCAGCGCGTCGAAGACGAAGCCCGAGTCCAGGTTGATCCGAATCGTCATCGGCTGGGGCACCGTCAACGCGATCACCTCAGCGCCCCGCTTGCGAGCGATATCCGTCGCAGCGAGCTGGTCCTTGGCATACTGGATATTCCCAGCGTTCGGAACGAGCACGTTCCAGTTGACCGGTCTATTGGCTGCGAGTGAAATATCGGCCATGTAGTTAGCCTCTTCCTCGCCCCATCCAACACCCGGCAAGAATTCGATCGTCGTGCCTTCGAAGTCCCGGACCTGCCGAGCAAGCGTCAGGATCTCTTCCTTCGAGGCGTGGCGTGAGGGAACCGGATTGCCGTCGGCATCGTTATGCGTTGAAGAGATTGTCGACGAGAAGCCCAGGCCCCCCTCTTCGAGAGACTTTCGAAGCAGTGCCACCATCTCCTTCATTTCTTCTTCGTTTGCTTCCGATCCGACCGCGCGTTCGCCCATGACGGTTCGGCGAAGAGCGGAGTGGCCGACCATGAATCCCGCATTGACCGAAAGGCGGCCTTCGAGCCGATCGAGGTATTCGCCGAAGGACCGCCAGTCCCACGGCACACCCTCCTCCAGGCTCTCGAGCGGGATGCCCTCGACACGTGCCAGCATCTTCATCAGGTACTCGCCGGCCTCGGGCGAAAGCGGCGCGATACTAAAGCCGCAGTTACCACCGACCACACTCGTCACACCGTGAAACGGAGACGGGCTGAGGGTTCCATCCCAGAATGCCTGGGCATCGTAGTGGGTATGCACGTCGATGAAGCCGGGGGCGACGATCTTGCCCGCCGCGTCGATCGTCTGGCGTGCCTCTTCGTCGATCGTTCCGATCTCGACGATCTGCCCGTCACGAATCCCGACGTCGCCCGGGCGTGCGGCCTGACCCGTTCCGTCGACGATCGTTCCACCCTTGATGAGTACGTCCAACATGGTTCTTCCTTTCGCGATTCGTTTCGCGTATCCGCGATTATTTCCTCGCCTGGGTCCTTGTCCCGATCTCTCGATCATCTCTCAGGAATCTCTTGCCTGTCCCGAGACGATCTCACATCGCTGTTCCGGGTACACAATCCCCGGGGCTCGATCCCGGGGACATGCCCACATCGGCCCGACGCAAGCCGTCGCGGTCAGGCCCGACGCTCGATCCTCTATTTTGACACAGTGAAAGAGAGCCGCACCCGCTGATCACGGGTAGCCCGAGAAGATTTGCTGACAAGAACAGCCTAGACTGATCCTCAGAGCCAAGACGGAGGACTTGAAGCCCATGACGCGCTGCCCCGGCCCCTCGTATCAGGATATTCTCGACGCCGATGCGGCTTCGCCCCCGCAAATCCTCCGTGAGACAGCCGCCGCGCCCCTCGGTGCAGATGACTTGCCGACCGACGTCTACCTCTCTGCCGACTACCAGCGACGCGAGGTCGAGGAACTCTGGCGGCGGGTCTGGCAGATCGCAGGTCGCGTGGAGAACGTCGCGAATCCCGGCGACTCCTTCGTCTATGACATCGCCGACGACTCGCTGATCATCCTGCGCACCCAGGCCGGTGAACTCCGCGCGTATCACAACACCTGCCTGCATCGTGGCACCCGGCTACGTGACGAAGCCGGCTCCCTCGAGCGAATCCGCTGCCCCTTCCACGGATTCACCTGGAATCTCGAAGGCGAGCTTGCCGATATCCCCTGCCGTTGGGACTTCCCCCAGATCGAGGACGAAAATTTTCGATTGCCCGAGGCGCGCATCGCTACCTGGGGCGGCTTCGTCTTCGTCCACTTCGATCCCGACGCCGACTCGCTCGAGAGCTACCTCCAGGATCTCCCGCGACATTTCGAGCGTTGGCCCCTCGAAGACCGATTCGTGGCGGCCCACGTCGAGCGCCGAGTCGCCTGCAATTGGAAGATCGCCATCGAAGCGTTCATCGAGACCTTTCATATCATCGGCGTCCATTCGGCCAACCTGCCCTTCTTCGGCGACGCCAACTCGCAATACGATGTCTGGCCGGACCAGCGCCATCACGATCGAATGTTGAATGCATCGGGAGTTCCGAGCCCGCATATCCGGAACGAGATGTCCGATCAACGAGCCATCGATATCGCCGCGCGCTTCGGAATGGTCGAACCGGGCACGCGCGTGCCGGAGGGTGGGACGGCCCGTTCCGTCATGGTAGAAGCCTCCCGCAAACGAATCACGGAGAACACGGGCGTGGACACGAGCGGCTATAGCGACGCCGAAGTCCAGGACGTCATCCAGTACAGCCTCTTCCCCAATGTCGTTCTCTTCGGCGGACTGGGATCACCGCTCTTCTATCGGGCACGACCGGACGGCGATGACCCGAACTCATGTCTGTTCGAAGTCATGCTCCTGCAACCGACGGCGGACGGCGCGGAACGACCGCTCCCGGCCAAGCGGCGGTGGCTCGAAGAACACGAGAAGTGGAGCGATGTCCCGGAGCTCTCGTATTTCGGGCCCGTGCTCGACGAAGACCAGGCGATCATGCCGCGGGTCCAGCGCGGACTCCGCGCGTCGCGCAAACCGGGTGTCAGCCTGGGCGTCTACCAGGAGAGCCGAATCCGACATTTTCGAAAGACGCTCGAGGAGTATGTGCCGCGAGCTGGCTCCGACTGACTCTTTACCCGATCCCGACCCGACTCACTCCTGCGACTATCCAAAGGTCCACGAGCGATCCGGCCCCGTACCTTCGGCGTATTCCTGGTTCTGCAAGTCGAACCAGATCGGCAGCAGATGCTTCACGTAGAACGCGTGGGTCGTGTGCCCTCCGTTCACCAGATCTTCGTACTCCTTGATCTGGACGCGCTCGTCCTGAGCCTGCCACTTCTTCGCTTTCTCGAGAAGCGCGTCGACCTCTTCACGAGTGTCGTAGAGAATGCCGAGATGGTCGTAGCCGGGGCTGCTGATATGGTTCCGCTGCTCGGTCACGAGGATGAACTGACTGGTGTCGGGATCCGTCCGAAGCAAGAGCCCGAGCTGACCCAGGATCGGGACGTCCAACGAATCCCAACCGAGCAGATCGTTGTAGAAGTGGGCAATTTCCTTGCGATTGGCTTCCAGTTCACCGATCGGAAGGGTGAGTTCCATGTGGTTGAAACGTCCGGGCATGGGAACCTCCAGGGGCTGAGGGGGATACGCGAGCGACTGACGTCGCCACGAGGCTATCGGCGAGTCGAAAATCCTAGCATGACGCGTGGCGACCGCTGCGGGGTTGATTCGCAAGCTTCACTTGATTTTTTAAATCACGTGTATTAAAAAGTGGGCATCCATCTCGGAGGCCCCCATGTCTGATCCCCCCGGATCCTTTCGTCCCCGAAACCTGCTGCTCGGTGCCGGGTTCGCGCTACTCGTCGGCGGGCTCTATCTCGCAAGCTCCGACGACGCGCGTCGAACCGCGAAACTCCGCGCCGCGGAACTCGCCGGTGACGTCGCGATTCGCGTCGTCGCGGCCCGCTCACCGAGCGAGGGCAACGGGCATTCGGCCGACTTCATTCAGATCCCAATCGAAGTCCGCAAGCTTGCCGACAATGTCTACCAGGCACGAGGCGTCGCAAATACCCATCTCATCACGACGTCGGAAGGACACGTCGTCTTCGACACCGGCTTGTCCCTGCAAGCCGCTAAACAGAGGCGACTACTCGACGAAGCCGTCCCCGACGCCCCGATCACACACGTGATCCTCAGCCACTCACATCAGGACCACGCTGGCGGCACGCCATTCTGGCTCGAGCCGGGAACCGAGATCGTTGCCCACCGCGAATATCCGGAAGAGCAGCGCTACCTGAAGGAGCTCGAAGACTTCTTCTGGTTCCGCAACCGCACCCTCTTCCCCTTCATGCCCGAGACACCCCCCAAGAGCGGCCCATTCGCCTATGGCGGAGTCGTTCCAACGATCCTGGTCGACCAACCGGAGATCTTCCGCTTCGAGCAGGGCGGTACTCGCTTCGAAGTCCTTCCGACGCCCGGAGCCGAGGGCGCGGACAACCTCAGCTTGTGGCTGCCGGACCAGAAGATTCTCTTTTCGGGGGATTTCTTCGGTCCGAACTTCCCGCAATTTCCGAACGTCTTCACGATGCGCGGCGAGAAGGTCCGAAAGCCGATCGAATACATCACATCCCTCGAACAGATCATCGCCCTCGAGCCGGAAATGATCGTTCCGAGCCACCAGGATCCGATCGTCGGAAGGGAGAGGATTCTCGCAGATCTGATCCTGATGCGGGATGCCGTTCGTTATGTGCACGACGCGACGATCGCGGGCATGAACGCCGGCAAGACCGTAAACGAACTCATGCAGGAGATCGTGCTACCCCCGGAACTCGAAGTGACCCAGATCCACGGACGTGTTTCCTGGGCGGTCAAGAGTATCTGGGAGTACTACTCGACGTGGTTCCACTTCGATTCGACGACGGAACTCTATCCCGTTCCCGCCTCGGCGGTGCACGCGGAGATCGCGGAGTTGGCGGGGGTCGAGGCGCTCGTTGAAAAGGCAGCGGTCCATCTCGCATCGGGACGCAATGTGGAAGCGCTGCACATTCTCGAGATCGCCCTGGCCGGCGACCCGTCCGATCGCATGGCCCTCGAAACCCGCCGAGCCGCCCTCCAGGCTCTACTCGAAGAGGCTAACGCGACCTTTCAGAACAGCTACGAAATGGATTGGTTGAAGTATCGCATCCGCATCACGGACGAGGCGCTCGGAGTCACCTCTTGATGGCATCCCGCGGCCACTCGACGAGCGGTCGGCCGGGGCGAGACAAGACACGGGAAAAGATCCTTCGGGCAGCGGAACTGCTGTTCGCCAAGGAGGGTTTCGATCGGGTCACGCTTCGACAGATCGCCCGGGCCTCGGACCAGGGCAATGTCGCCGCGGTCCAGTACCACTTCGGATCGAAGGACGGCCTGCTCTCTTCGATCGTCGACGTCCATCGCGAGGCGATCAACGATCGAAGGCGCGAACTCCTCGCGGAGCGAGAAGCGGAGGGCCGCGGGGGGGATCTCGCCGCGCTGATCGAGATCCTGGTCGCCCCGCTCGCGTCCAAGCTCGACGATCCCTCCGGCCGGGCGTATCTGAGGATTCAAGCCCAGGGACTCAGCAACGAGACCATGCGTCCCGCCACACGAACCGTCGTGCAGCGGATCGGTCGGCGCCTCGGATCCCTCGATGAAAGTGCCCTCGATCCGTATCGCGGACGCTTCGCCCTGCTTCTCCTCTTTCACGCCCTCGCCGATCGCGCCGAAGGGGAAGAAAGCGGACGCGCGAAACGCGCAGACCGAAGCGCATTCGTCGCTTCGCTCAGCCGGTCCCTCGTAGGGCTCTTCATGCCGTCACTCGGAAACGAGCGTACTCGCTTCGATTGAGGTTCACGTTGGAGAGTCGCTCCGCACTTCGACCAGGAAATTCGACTCCATCACCATCACGTCTGCCCCACTCGGATTTCGGATACAGGTGCGGCTCGTGACGATCCCGAACCCCGGGCGAGACTTCGAAATGCGTTTACCGAGATAGGTCTCGAACATCGTCAACTCCTCGTCGGGCCGAACCGGCGTCGGAAATTTCATCTGCATCCCCAACATCGCGGCCGTCTTCAGCTTGTGCGGACTCTTCGAATAGACCAGCGACGAAATCGCGTAGGTGTGACACGACGAAGCGCTCAGGCCGCCCATCAGCGATTGACGGCCGGCTTCCTCGTCGAGGTGAAAGGGCTGTGGGTCCCATTGTTTCGCAAAGCGGATGATCTCTTCTTTCGACGGCGTGTGGCGCCCGATCTCGAATTCCGACCCGGGCACGACATCTTCGTAATAGTCCATGCCCACCCGAATAGCGCGAATGGCGCGGCCTGACCATCTGGCGCTGCCCACTCCCACCCTCACTCTCGCGCCACACGGAGGGCGCGCGACACGGAGGCACGACAAGCGGAAAGCACGCGAGTGGAGGGCGCTCGGCGGAGGGCGCCCCGATCGAGTCGTGCGCCAGGCCCCAACCCATACTCACTCCGCCCGAAGCGCATCGATCGGTTCGAGTTCTGCGGCCCGACGCGCCGGCCCAACTCCGGACAAGACACCCGCGACCGCACTGACCACGACCGCAGCCACGATGTACCCGATCGGCGCCCCGGCCGGGAACTCGGGCAGGATGAGCCTGAGAACGAGCGTTGCGAGCAGTCCGAAAAGGAGCCCGGAAATGCCCCCCATCATCGTCAACAGAATGGCTTCGGTCAGGAACACTGCCTGCACCTGTTGTCCCGTCGCTCCGAGCGCCCGCATCAAACCGATCTCCGAGACCCGCTCACCCACCGAGATCCACATCATCGTGAAGATACCGATCGAACCGACGAGTAGCGAGATCGCCGCAATCACGGCGACCCCGAGTGTGATCACGTCCATCACATTGCCGAATACCTTCAACATTTCGGACTGGGAGACGATCGTGAAGTCTTCGTCCCCCCGGTGGCGGTCGACCAGAACCGAGCGCACCGCTTCGATCGCCGCCTGCGTCAGTCCCTCATGGGCGAAAACGATGTCGATTTCCTGGAGTTCCTCGAGATTGAACAGCCGCATCGCGGTCGCCACGGGGATATAGGCAGCGTCGTCGATGTCCATCCCGAGGATCTGCCCCTTGGGCTCCATCACCCCGATCACCCGAAGGCGTGCTCCCGCGATGCGCACGAATCGGCCGAGGGCATTCTCAACTCCAAAGAGCTCGCGCTTGAGCCGTGGACCGAGGACGGCGACCGAGCTGCCGCGACGTGGATCGCCGGCGGGGAGGAAGCTTCCCTGTCCGATGTCGAATTTCATGATGGCCGGAAACGCCTCGGTCACGCCGTACACGAAAACACTTCGCCCCCGCCCACCCCCTTCGACGCGGGCCTGGCCCATGGCGACCGGAACGACCGCATCGAGAATCGGAATCCGTTGTAGCGCTTCCGCATCATCGATCGTGAGCTTATGGGTCGTCCCCCCGAATGCCCCGGGAACGCCATGCGTCTCCGTCTTACCCGGATTGACGGCCAGGACATTCGTGCCGAACTGCGAGAACTCGGCGACCATGTAGCGGCGCGCACCCTCCCCGAGCGAGGTCAACATGATCACCGCCGCAACACCGATCGCGATTCCGAGCATCGAGAGGATCGAGCGCAGGGGATGCCCGACCATCGCCCCGGACGAGAGGCGCATCAGATCGACCATTTCAATCTGGGCCATCGACTCCCCTCCGCCTAATGCCCTTGCAAAGCAGCCACCGGATCGAGCCGTGAAGCACGCCAAGCAGGCAGGACACCAAACACCACGCCCGTTCCGAGCGAAAGAGCCATCACGGCGCCGATCGCCCACAGCGGAGTCGCGGCGTCCACCGCCGGATACAGCGCATTCCCGAGTAGAACGAGCGCTGTTCCCAACACCAGGCCCAGCAAGCCCCCCGCAAAGGAGAGCATCGCGGCCTCCAGGAGAAAGATCGCCAGGATCTGCCGCCCCGTCGCGCCGACGGCCTTCAGGAGCCCGACTTCATCCGTCCGCTCGCTGACCGATACGAGCATCACGTTCATGATGCCGATTCCCGCGACCGCGAGACTGACCGATGCGATTCCCGCGACCACCATTGTCAGGATTCCCAGAATCGAAGCGAGCGAAGACATCACCGCATCCTGGCTGATACAGGTAAAATCCTCTTCGTCGTGCCGCTCGATCAGGATTCTCTTGATCTCGGCGATCGCATCCTCCGGCACCGACCTCGGCAACAATTCGACCATGATTCGATTGACCGAACTCTTGTTCGCCATGCGCATGCCCGTCGCCGTCGGAATGAACACACTCTCGTCCACTTGCATCCCGAGCTGGGTTCCACGCTCCTTGAGCACACCGATCACGCGCATCCGCCAGCCGCCGATCCGAACCGTCGATCCGAGCGGGTTCTGGCTGGTGAAGAGTTCGCGCGCCACGATGTGGCCGAGCACGACGACGGACGCGCCGCGATCGAGTTCGCCCTCTGGAAGAAAACTGCCCATCGCCATCTCGAGCTGCTGAAGACGCGCAAACTCCGCCGTGGCGCCAATGATCGGCACCTGCCGATCGCGCTCGAGGTGACTGATCGTGCCGGTGCTGACAGAAATCGGAACCGCAGTTCGCACCGCCTGAATTCGCCGCTCGAGCACGATCGTGTCTCGCAGCGTGAGATCGTTGGGGATCCCGCCGATCCCGAGCGGAATTCCGCCGGTGGTTTCGTTCTTGCCGGGTGAGATGATCACGATCGAGGTCCCGAGACTCGCGAACTGGTCGGTCACGAAGCGCAGTGCGCCCTCTCCGATCGCGGTGAGTGAGGTCACCGCGACGACACCGATCACGACGCCTAGCAGCGACAACGCGCTACGGCGCCGATTTTGCAACAGGGCGTGGGACGAGAATCGAAACAGGTCGAGAAGGCTCATGATTCAGCCGGTTCCGTGAGATTCTCGAACTCGAAGAGACTCGCGACGTCCCTGATATCGGCCCCTTTCACGCGTTTTGCGATCTCGCCATCCCGCATCACCACGACTCGATCCGCGCGGCGCGCAACGGCCGGATCATGGGTGACTACGATTAGGGTTCGACCCTGCCGGTGAAGATCACCGAGCAGATCGAGAACCCGGGCCCCCGAACGGGTATCCAGGTTACCGGTCGGCTCGTCGGCGAGCAGGAGCCCTGGACCCATGATGGTCGCGCGCGCGATCGCAACTCTTTGTTTCTCTCCGCCCGACAACTCGTTCGGCTTGTGCTCGATCCGATCGGTGAGATCGACGGCCGCCAGCGCACTTTCCGCTCGTACTCGGCGTTCGCCAAGCGGAATGCCGGCGAAGATCATGGGAAGCTCGACATTCTGAAGAGAGTTGAGCCGCGGGACGAGATGAAAGGACTGGAAAATGAAACCGATACGTCGAAGTCGCGTCTCGGCGAGGGCATCCTCGTCGAAGTCGGCAACATCCTCGCCGGCCAGGAAATAACGTCCGCGACTCGGCGAGTCGAGACAACCAACGATATTCAACAGCGTGCTCTTGCCCGAGCCGGAGGGCCCCATGATCGCGACGTATTCGCCATCCGCGATCTCTTCGCTCACGTTGCGAAGTGCGTGGAGTTCGTGGTCACCCATCAAATAGGTGCGCCACAGATCCTCCACCCGGATCATGAATCGCCCCCTTCGCCCTCGTTCATCGCAATAGCCTTCACCCCCGCTTCGATCTCGAGCTTGTCGAGGGAGACGACGACCTGCTCGCCCTCCACGAGTCCTTCGCGGATCTCGGCAAATTGCCAGTTGCGGAGTCCGATCTCGATCGAGCGCTCCACGAGCCGCCCGTCCTCGAGAACCAGGACGCTCTGATTCCGTAGCAAGGCCGAAGTCGGCACTCTCAAGACATTCTCGAGCGCCTCGAGGATGACTTCGGCATCCGCGGAGGTTCCCGGAAGAAGCGACTCCGCGACCGCCGCATCGTCGATCGCCACCTCGATTTCGAGCGTACGATTCTGCGCCTCTTCGTCCAGCACATAGGGCGCAACCCGCAGTACGCTCCCCTTGAAAGTCTCGCCGGGCCGCGAGTCGACGGTCAGCTTGACGGGTAGCCCCGCTCGAATTGCACCCGAGTCCACCTCGTCCATCGGCGCGCTCACGAAGATCGACGTCGGATCGATCAGGTCGATCACGGGCGGGGACCTGAGGAGCGGGGGTGAAGGCGTGACCCATTCACCGACTTCGATATTGACCTCGGCGATGATGCCATTGAACGGAGCGACGATGACCGTCTTCTTGAGCTCGGTCTCGGCGGAGAGTTTCTGGGCCCGGGCCCGCGAGAGTTCGGCGCGGGCTCCTTCACACGCTAGGCGCGCCGAGTCCGATTGGAATTGGAGTTCATCCAGTCGATCTTCGGACGCGACGTTGTTCGCGGCGAGACGCTCAGTCCGCGCGAGTTCGCGTCGTGCGCGATCGCGTCGCAAACAGGCGTCCTTGGACCCGGAGAGAGCGACCGCCACCCCTTGAACGGCCAATTCCAACTGCGCAGCATGGCTCTCCGGAGCCAGTCGGACGAGTGTCTCACCCGCGACGACCCGCGCGCCTTCCCGGTGAGCGATTTCGATCACTCGTCCGCCGATCTCCGAAGCGATCCGCGACCGGCGGCGCGCTTCGACCGTCCCTGCCTTGGAGTTGATCACCGTCGACTCCACGAGCCCCCGCGCCACCGGCTCGACATGAACTTCGATTGGCTCCGGAGCGAAGACGCCATACCGCAGAGCAATTCCGACCAACACGAAGCCGATCAGGATGAGGAGCGGGAGCGGAAGAAAGAGCGGCCGCCGCCTTCGATCGGATTCGCTGGACATCGAGTGTTTTCTATCCCGACTCCGCCCTCGCCGACCCGAGATCGCGACCGCCCGGTCGACATTTCCCTGACTTCGGCAAGGCGCAGATCCCTCTGTGCGCGTGCGTTCGATTCTATACCATCCGCTGCATGCCGTCCCTACTCCTCGACCACGACACTTCATTACCCACCCCAAAGCGTACGAAGCCCTGGGCGCCGATCGAGCTCCGGGTCGCCCGCCTCGTCGTCGCCTTGATCGTCAGCGTTTTCGGCGTGACGGCCATGGGCGCCTGTGCCGATGAAGTGGTCGATGAAGTGGTCGATCAACAGAACGACGAACAGACGTACGAAGAGGCCGGGGGCCGGTCCGACCCGCCGGCGGGGGGCGGTCAATGCGCGGACCATGACGTGGAACGTAACGTGTACTGGGGTGACCTCCACGTCCACACCTCCTACTCCATGGACGCGTATATCTTCGACACTCGGCTCGATCCCGAAGACGCCTATCGCTTCGCCCGAGGCGAGACTCGAATGCTTCCACCGCTCGACGAGACGGGTCAGGGGACCGTCCCCTTCCAGATCGGTCGCCCGCTCGACTTCGCCGCCGTCACCGATCACGCGGATGCCTTCGGCGGAGTCCGGCTCTGTACGGATCCGACCTCGGACGCCTACTCGACCGAACTCTGCAAGAACTACCGCCGTCCCTTCGCGCCGACCTCCGTCGGTGAAGGCACGACGGACATCGTAGCCCGAGTTGCGAGTCTCAACTCCACGCCGCTCTGCGGACTCAACGGCGAGCTTTGCCGCGAAGCCGAAATCGACACCTGGAAGGATCTACAGTCTGCGGCGGCCAAGTATAATGATGGTGCACCGAGCTGTCGTTTCACGACGTTCGTCGCCTACGAGCACACGGCAACGCCGAACCTCACCAAGATCCATCGCAACGTGATTTTCCGAAATGCCCGGGTCATCGAAAAGCCGATTACGTTCTCGGATCAACCCACCGGACTCGGCCTGTGGCAGGAACTCGACCGGCAATGCCTGAACGGGGTCGCAGGATGTGACGTCCTCGCAATCCCACACAACCCGAACCTGAGCAATGGTCGCCTGTTCACGATCGAATACCCGGAAGGCACGACGCTCCAGGAGCAGGCCCGCCTGGCCGCGCTCCGAGCGCGTATGGAGCCGGTCGTCGAGATCATGCAGATCAAGGGCGAGTCGGAATGCCGATCGGGTATGTGGAAGGTCCTGGGTGCGGACGAGGATTGTGATTTCGAGAAGTATCGCCAGCTCCACGATGTCGAGGACTGCGAGGACGGGATGGGCTGGGGCGCGCTCGGCGGGAAAGGCTGTCGGTCACGACTCGACTTCGCACGCTATGCGTTGATCGAGGGGATGCGGGAAGCCGACCGGATCGGCGTCAATCCCTACGCCTTTGGCATGATCGCCGCGACGGACATTCACGTCGGCACACCGGGTCCGACCGAGGAGTGGGAGACCCAGACCTTTGACGCGCGCGTTCCCGGGCCAGGCTACAACCTGGGTGGATTGGCCGCGGTCTGGGCCGAGGAAAACAGTCGCGAATCGATCTTCCAGGCGCTCCGCCGCCGCGAGGTCTACGGGACCAGCGGGCCGCGCATGACGATTCGACTTTTCGGGGGTTGGGATTATCCCCAGGATCTCTGTGATTCGGACGCGCTGGTCGCGACGGGTTACGCCGGCGGTGTGCCGATGGGATCGGACTTGCCGCCTCGCAGAAAGGGAGCGAAGGGTCCCGTCTTCGTGGTCTCCGCGATGCGGGACACCGGAACCGCAGAACATCCAGGCAACCTGCTCCAGCGCGCGCAAATCGTGAAGGGCTGGTCGGATGCCGACGGAACGTTCCATCAGCAGGTCATCGACGTCGCCGGTCAGAAAGACAACGGCGCAAGCGTCGACACGAAGACCTGCGAGGTGTCCGGGCCCGGCGAAAATCAGCTCTGTTCGGTCTGGCGCGATCCCGACTTCGACGTCGATAAACGCGCGGTCTACTATGCCCGCATCTTCGAGAATCCGAGCTGTCGCTTCTCGACGCGAATCTGCAATGCAGCCGAACCCGGCCAGAAACCGGCCGGCTGTTCGGACCCGAATATTCCGACCACGATCCAGGATCGAGCCTGGACCTCCCCCATCTGGTATACACCTTAGCCGAGAGTCGAGAGCCGACAGCCGGGCGACAGGATCTCGACGCGATCCTCGCGTTGCACACGGACGATGCACGGACGATGCACGGACCTGGCTTCTCGGTGATGGTGCTTCACGCCCGGTCGTACGGCGGAACTCAGCCTCCCATGTAGAAACCGCAGAACTTGTTTCCGTCGGCATCCCTGAAATAAGCGCCATAGAACCCGGGCATGCGCTCACCCGGTGCGCCCTCATCCGTTGCGCCAAGTTCGAGCGCCTTCGCATGCAGCTTCTCGACGTTCTCCTGGCTCTCCATGTTGAAGGCGACCATCGCGCCATTGCCGACCGTCGCAGGCTGCTTATTGAAGGGCTCGCAAATCGCGAACATGCCGGGCCCGGCGCCCTTGCCGTAGAGCACCATGCGTCCAAGATTCATGATCTGCTTGGCGCCGAATTCACCGAGCAGAGCATCATAGAACTCGATCGCCTTGGGCAGATCGTTCGTACCAAAAGTCGTGTAGCCAACCATTTACCGAATCCTCCGAGCGCTTTTGGCTGTCCCCGTATCCACCAAGGGGTTGAATTTCCGTTGGACTAATATCCCTTGAAGACGGGTTTTCGCTTCTCGACGAACGCGGCCCCCGCCTCCTTCGCATCCTCCGTCTCGACCGAGAGCAACTCGACGGCCAGCCCGGCATCCATCGTGATATTCATACTCTGACGGAGATGCTGATTGAGGACCATCTTCGTCCATCGAATCGCGACCGGCGGCCCGTAGGCGAGTCTCCGAGCGTGCGCGACAGTCGTTTCGAGCAACTCGTCCGCGGGCACGCAGTGATTGATGAGCCCCATTTCCGCAGCCTTCGGGCCCGTTACGAGTTCGCCACCCATCAGGAGTTCCTTGGCGCGGTGTGGGCCGATCAGCAAGGGCC
>Ga0209988_10000779_pt1 | contig 20244 bp, 17 predicted proteins | sample N075metaG_FD_183115 | JGI IMG/M metagenome (GOLD analysis project Ga0209988, IMG submission 183115) | Deep subsurface microbial communities from Kermadec Trench to uncover new lineages of life (NeLLi) - N075 metaG (SPAdes) (version 2) | ecosystem: Environmental > Aquatic > Marine > Ocean trench... | reverse complement strand
GACCAAGGTCGAGCGCGGCTTCTTCCAGCACATGGGCCTGCGCGTCGCTGACCGCCGCCATGATGATGAGAATGCAGTCGGCGCCCCAGGCCCGCGCCTGAAACACCTGGTAGGGATCGAAAAGGAAATCCTTGCACAAAACCGGCAGGGCGGTTGCCTGGCGCGCCGCGTTCAGAAATTCCGGCGCGCCCTGAAACGAGGGCCCGTCGGTGAGAACGGAAAGGCAGGCTGCGCCGCCGGCTTCATATGCCTCGGCAAGGATTGCCGGGTCGAAATCGGCCCGGATCAGGCCTTCTGACGGGCTCGCCTTCTTGATCTCGGCGATCAAGGCGGTTTGGCCGCGTGCGATCCGTTTCTGCAGCGCCCGGACAAAACCGCGTGGCGCGCCGCGTTTCGCGATCCTGCCTTCAAGCGCTTCCTGCGGCACCGCCCGCTTCGCCGCGGCGATCTCGTCGCGCTTGTAAGCCTCGATTTTTTCCAGGATATCGCCCATCGCCTCAGCCGGAATTGGAGACCGAAACGAGCGCTTCCAGCGCGGCGCGCGCCTTGCCCTCGTCGATGCTGGCGCGGGCGAGTTCCACCGCATCCGATAACAGCCCGGCCTTGCCGGCAACCATCAAGGCGGCGGCGGAATTGGCGATGACGATGTCGCGATAGGGGCCGGTTTCGCCGGCAAGAACGGCGCTGAGCGCCTTGGCGTTGGTCTTGCTGTCGCCGCCTTTCAGATCGCCGGGCCGGGCAGGGGAGAGGCCGAAATCCTCCGGATGGAGTTCAAAGACCCGGACATGGCCCTCTTTCAGTTCCGCCACATAGGTCGTACCCGTCGTGGTGATTTCGTCGAGCCCGCCTTCTTCGCCAAAATTGCCGTGCACGACCCAGGCGGCTTGCGCGCCAAGCGTTGCCAGCACATTGGCCAGCGGTTCGATCCATTTCCGCGAAAAGACGCCGAGCATGTAGCGTTTGACACCCGCCGGATTGCACAGCGGCCCAAGCAGGTTGAAGATGGTGCGCGTGCCCAGTTCCACCCGCGTCGGGCCGACATGGCGCATCGCCGCATGGTGGTTGGGGGCGAACATGAAGCCGATGCCGGCCTTGGCGATACAGGCAGCGATTTTTTCCGGTCCGATCTCCAGATTGATGCCGAGTTCGCTCAACACGTCGGCGGCGCCTGACTTGGAGGAAAGCGCCCGGTTGCCGTGCTTGGCGACCGGCACCCCGGCGCCGGCGACGACAAAAGCTGAACAGGTGGAGATGTTGTAGGTGCCCGAGGCATCGCCGCCGGTGCCGACAATGTCGATGGCGTCTGCCGGCGCGTCCACCGGCGTCATCCGCGCCCGCATGGCCGATACCGCCCCGGCGATTTCAGCGACGCTCTCGCCGCGCACGCGCAGCGCCATCAAAAAGCCGCCGATCTGGCTCGGCGTAGCCTCGCCCGCCATGAGGATGTCGAAGGCTTGCCGCGCTTCCGTTTCGGTCAGAGATGCGCCTGAGGCGGCCTTGTCGATCAGCGGCCTGAGATCGCCGGATTTTGGGTCGCCAGATTTGAGATTATCCGCCATCGCTCAAGCCGCCGTGCGCCGGCCGGTTTCGCCGTTGAAGGCGCGGGCGATGTCGAGGAAGTTGCGCAAGATTCGGTGACCGTGTTCCGAGGCGATGCTCTCGGGATGAAACTGCACGCCGTGCACCGGATGCGTCCGGTGAGACACCCCCATGATGACGCCGTCGGCGGTGCGCGCGGTGACCGCAAGATCGCCGGGCAGGGTGTCGGGTTCGATGGTCAGGGAATGATAGCGGGTGGCGGCAAACGGCCCCTCGATGCCGGCAAAAATGCCGGTGCTGTCGTGCTCGATCGGCGAAATCTTGCCATGCATCAGAACCGGCGCGCGAACGATGCGCCCGCCATAGGCCTGGCCGATCGCCTGATGGCCAAGGCAGACGCCAAAAATCGGCACGCGGCCGGCTGCCTGTTCAATGAGGGAAAGACAAATGCCCGCCACGTCCGGCGTGCACGGGCCGGGGGAGAGGACGATTGCCTCCGGATCGAGCGCCAGCGCGTCGGCGACGGAAATCTTGTCGTTGCGCACCACCTCCGGCACGGCGCCAAGCTCGCCCAGATAATGGACGAGGTTGAAGGTAAAACTGTCGTAATTGTCGATGACCAGCAGCATGGCGTGGCGGTTCCGGTTGTGTGCGGAGGAGTTAGGCCGCAAGGGGCGATTTGGTCAAGCGGGGAGGGGGCGGTTTGGGCGTGTCTCGTGGGGTAACAGAAAACGGTGCGCCAGGAGGAGATGGACGCGAAAGGATTGTTAAAATCCGGTCTCGGATAGAGTCCCGGGCGCGCGGAAGCAGTAACTGGCAGGTGCGGATTTGGCCCTATTCGGGCGTTTCGTTGGACCAGAAACTGTCAATGCACTAACTATCAATTCGGACCAATCGGCAGGGGGCTGTTCACCCAAACAGAAAGAAACGGGCATAATGACCAAGCCATACTCAGAAGCAGATTTAATTGCCCCTACCCTAGAAGCACTGGAAGTTGCTTCTGAAGTTGGTTTAACTACGGCGGACCTACAAACAATTTTGCGGCAAGAGCTTCAGCCAAAAGGCGACGATCTTCTGACCCTTGAAGGCAGATCAGATGATAGATTCAGCCAAAAAGTTCGAAATCTGAAATCCCACGACACGTTAGAAACGTTGGGATTAGCGGAGTTTGATGATGGGCGTTATCGGATCACCGCTGGTGGAAGAGAATTTCGGAAGCAAATGGCTGGAATTAGCTCTTCACTTCGCAAACAGGGATTTGTTGAGGGCCATAGGACAGAAGCAGTTGAGAAAGGATGGAAAGGGATATTTATCGAAGAAGGAGATGCGACCTTACTACCGACAAAAGTTCGGAAGCGCTCTCAGCTTCTACGCAAGGCGGCATTGAAAGAATTTATCGATGGAGATGGTCTAATCCTGTGCGTAGGATGCGGATTTGAAGGGACAGCATCCTACGGTGAGCCAGGAAGGGGATTAATAGAAATCCACCACCTCGAACCGATATCCCACACGCAGGGTGGTATCAGAACGACGCTCAGGAACGCCTTAGAAAAGGTCGTACCCCTTTGCCCAAATTGTCATCGAATGATTCACCGTGTGCCCGGCGAAATGCTTACTATAAAACAGCTTAAAGCTATTGTTTTGACTACTGGGACGTAAAACTGTTAATAAATATGTGTGTTTAATTTACCGCCGCCTTCGCGTTATTTATTTGTTCGACACTGCAAGAACCAAACAAATCTGTTTGTCCCTCTGAATTATCTAGTCGGTCACGGGGTATGTCATAGTCGGTAACTCTCTCGAGTGTCTTCCGACAAGGAGGTATCCAGGCGACCTCCGTCTTCGCAATATCTGCGTTATGCCAAACAAACCATGCATAGCCTGTAGCCGTTGATGCCTTCTTATCGAGCCTGCCTTTGACCATGGGCACCCTCTCGACAAATTGAGCAAATATTGCGGGCGGATGCGGCTTAAACAGCCGCTCATACCGTCCGATGCTTTCAATAAAGACTGTACGTGCCAATATCGCTACACCCATACGTGCGATCTGGAGAGACCGCATGATAAATTCTTCAGCCAAAATGAAAGGCGGGTTAGTGATCACCCAATCGCAAGATCCGACTTCGAATGGCGAATTGCAAAAATCGGCTAAATCCCCGTATCCATACGGGTAGATATCTGATGCTGTTGTTTTCCTGAAATATTCCCGAAGCACCTTATCCATGTGACCGACGCCGCAGGCAGGCTCAAGGCAGGACTGATCCTCTACGCTACCAAAAGTCGGTAGAACGTGCTCCATCAGTGCACGCGTTGCCCAAGGAGGCGTCGGAAAATCGTCCCGACTATCCTTCGCTTCGGAGCGTTGAGCCATCACAGCGTGAGAGCGATTTTGCATTATTAATCCAGAGCTGAGAATCACTTCTTGAACGCTCACTATGCACGAAATTGTGTTCGGAACAAATCATGAACTACATAATTTGGCATTTTGTGCACAGTATCGAACTCGTAGCAGACATTGCCTTACGAATTGAAGCACATCAGACGTGAGGAAACGGCACTTTTCTGACTTCGGTAATGATCCCGCCTAATATCAGCAACGAAACCTACTAACAGGATTACCCACTTCGCAGCTTTTTGGCTGCCCCCCCTACTGCCCCCGTCCCGCCTGATTGGCAAAACGCCTCGCCTCCTCGCCGGCGCGAAACAGCGCCTTGGCCTTGGCTATGCATTCGCGCTGTTCCGATGCCGGATCGGAATCGGCGACGATGCCGGCGCCGGCCTGGACGTACATCCGACCATCCTTGACGATCGCGGTACGCAGAACGATGCAGGTGTCCATCTCGCCATCGGCGGAAAAATAGCCGACGCAGCCGGCATAGGGGCCGCGCTTGTCGCATTCCATCTCGTCGATAATCTGCATCGCCCGGACCTTCGGCGCGCCCGAAACCGTGCCGTGGGGAAAACCGGCTTCGAGCGCGTCGAGCGCATCCTTGTCGGCGCGCAATCGGCCGACGACATTGGAGACGATGTGGATGACCTGGCTGTAATATTCCAGAAAGAACTGGTCGGTGACCTTGACGGTGCCGATTTCCGCCACCCGGCCGACATCGTTGCGGCCAAGGTCGAGCAGCATCAAATGCTCGGCCCGCTCCTTGGGATCGGCGAGCAGTTCTTCGCCCAGGCGCTTGTCTTCCGCCGGTGTCGCGCCGCGCGGCCTTGTGCCGGCGATCGGGCGTATGGTGACTTCGCCCTGGCGCACCCGGACCAGGATTTCCGGGCTGGAGCCGACGATGGCAAAGCCCTCGAATGCGAGAAAATACAGGAACGGCGCCGGATTGATTCTTCTCAATGCCCGGTAGAGCGCGAAAGGCGGCAACGGGAAGGGCGCTTCGAAGCGCTGCGACAGCACCACCTGAAAGATGTCGCCGGCGGCGATATAATCCTTGGCTTTTGCAACCATCGCCATGTAATCCGCCGGCGTGGTGTTGGAGACGATCTCGGCGTCAAGATCGATATCGGCCCTCTCCGCCGTGTGGTCGAGCGGTTTGTCCAGCGCCTCCACGATCTCCGTCAGCCGGTCGCTAGCGCGGTCATAAGCTGCGCGTGGGGTCAAGTTTGCGTCAGGGCGCACCGGCGAGACGATGGTCAGTTCATCGCGCACGGCATCGAAAACAACGACGATCCGCGGCCGCACCAGCACCGTGTCCGGCAGGCCGAGACCGGTTGGCTGTTCATGCGGCAAATCCTCGATCAGCCGCACATTGTCATAGCCCAGATAACCGAACACGCCGGCCGAGGACGGCGGCAAATCTGCCGGCATGTCGATGCGGCTTTGCGCCAGCATGGTGCGGATCGCGTTCAACGTCGGTTCGCGTGCCGCTTCGAACCGGTCAAGCGCCGGCGCCCGGCTGATCGCGGCTTTGTCGCCATTGGCCTTGAAGATCAAATCCGGGTCGAGGCCGATCATGGAATAGCGGCCGCGGAACGCGCCCCCTTCCACCGATTCCAGAAGGAACGTGTTGGCCCGTCCGCTAGCGAGTTTCAGATAGGCCGAGACCGGCGTCTCCAAATCGGCGACGAGCCGCGTCCACACGACCTGCGGCTTGCCGGCGGCATAGCCTGCGGCGAAATCCTCAAACGCCGGCTCGATCTGCATTACCGCTGTTGCGTCTGCCCGGTAAGGGCCCGATAGACCGCGCTGTTGATCGTGGGCTTGCGCTCGTTCAGCAGGTGACTGGTATAGGCCTGCAGGATGTTATTCTGCATCTCCCGGCCAAGCTGGGTGGTAAGGAATTCCGCATCCCGCGAAGCAGCGATATAGACTGGCGCCGTAACCGCATCGACGCGCAGGATCAGGCGACCGGGACCCTCATCGGTCTCGGCATTGGCGACATGGCCTTGCGGGCCGGCAAAGGCCTGCGCCACCGCGTTGCGCGAAAGTCCCTTGGCATCGCCAGCCCGTTTGACGTCGGCGGCTATATTGACTTGCGCGCCGATGGTCGCGGCGATCGTGGAAAGCGTCGCCCCGGCCTTCAGCCGGTCGAGAAGCTCTTCTGCGCGCGCCCCGACGCGCGCCGAGATTTCCTCTCTCCGCCAGGTGGCGACCACGTCGGACCGGGCTTCGTCCAGGCTCCGGTCGCGGTCGTCGGTGATGTCCAGAACCTCGTAGAAGACGAAACCGTCCCGGCCGGCCCTGAGGGCGTTGTTTTCCAAGCCGATATCGCTCTGGAACGCGTCGAACAGCAGCGCGTTCTGCTCCGGCAGGTCGGTTATCAGCGTGCCATCGGGGGAAGAACCGTCGGCCGCCACGGCATCGACCCGTTGGTAGTCCAGATTGAGAATTCTCGCCGTTTCCGCCAGCGTCGAACCACCGGCGCGTTCATCCTCAATGTCGTCGAAAAGGTCGAGCACCTTGTCGCGTGCCCCCTTTTCGGCGATCTCGCGGCGCAACCGGTCTTTTACTTGCCGCAGCGGCGTAACGGAACCGGTCTCGATCTGCGTGACCTTGATGAGCGCCGGCCCGAGCGTCCCGTCATAAACGGCAACGACGCGGTCGGTGGGCGCCTTGAAGGCCGCCCGGGCAACGGCGATATCGACGATCTCCACCTTGGTTTTGAGGCCAAGATCGATGTCGCGTTCGCTCAAATTGTTGGCTTTGGCGAGGTCGACCATATCCGTCCCGGTTTCCGCAAGGCTCATTGCGGCGCGCGCCGCGTCTTCATTTTCATAACGGATCTGCTGGATTTTCCGCCGTTCCAGCTTGGTAAACTCCGATATCCGGTCTTCATAAGCTGCGGTGATTTGCTCGGCGGTGACGGCGTCCGGATCGGCGACCGATTCCGGGTTGATCGCGATAATGCCGAGACTGCGATATTCCGGGGCTCCGAACCGCCCCTTGTTCTGCTCGAAATAGGTGGCAAGGGCTGCTTCGTCCGGCTCGCCGACCGGCTCGATCTCATTCTTGCCCACGGTGAGATAAGAGATGGTGCGGGTTTCGTTCTGATAGCGGTAAAGGGCTTCCGTCAGAGGCTTGGGCGCGGTGATATTGCCGGCGATGGCGCCGACAAGCTGCTGGCGCAGGATCGTCGCCTTGAGGTCACGGATATAGGCGTCCTCGGTGGTGCGGGCATTGCGCAAAACCGCCTGGAAGCGGGCCCGGTCGAACGTGCCGCCAACGCCCTGGAAGGCCGGGATTGCGGCGATTTCCTTGGCCAGCGTGTCATCGGAAACGCCGAGATTGAAGAGCCGCGCCTGTTCATTGAGGGCTGCCTGGCTGACCAGTTCGGCCAGGATCTGCTCCGGAATGCCGAGCGCTCGCGCCTGTTCCAGCGACACGCCGCGCCGAAGCTGCTGGCCGAGCGCCAGCATCCGCTGCCGCAGCGCCCGGTCGAAACGGATCGCCGAGACTTCCGATTGACCAACACTTGCAAGCGTGCCCCTGCCGTAGTCGAAGAACTGGCCGGAAATCCCCCAGACCGCGAAACTGGCGATAAGCAGGCCAAGCAGCACCTTGGCGGTCCAGCCACCGGCGGCTTGACGCATCGAATCCAGCATGAAAAACCCTCAATCTCAATGAGACCGGCCATCGGTGGCAGGTCTTGAAAAGATGGCCGGGTGCGTTTGTGCGCCCCGGCTTAGCAAGCATAGAACCGGTGGACATGGCTCACAAGGCGAAAGCGCTGCCGCTCTCGCTGACGGATTCAAAAGCGGACCGATATTGGTTCTGGCACGAACGCGTCATTGCCAATGATGCATGGCCAAGGAATGACAATGATGGGTAAGCGGATTGTCGGCAACTGGAAAATGAACGGCCATGCGGCCGCTCTCGGCGAGGCGCGCGACATTGCCGATGGCGTCCGCGATGTCGGTCCGCAGGTCAAGGTCATGTTGTGCCCGCCCGCGACCTTGATCGAGCGCATGGCCGGGCTTGCGGCCGGGACGCCGCTTTTAATCGGCGGTCAGGATTGCCATGCCAGTCCATCGGGCGCCCACACTGGTGATATCTCCGCGCAAATGCTGGCCGATGCCGGCGCCAGCGCCGTGATCCTGGGTCATTCCGAACGCCGCGCCGATCATCACGAGAGCGATGGCGCCGTCAAGGCCAAGGCCGAAGCGGCCGCGCGCGCCGGCCTGACCGCCATCATCTGTGTCGGCGAGAGCGAAGCGGAGCGCGATGCCGGCGAGGCGCTGGCCGTTGTTGAAGCCCGGCTTGACGGCTCGGTGCCGCAACTCGATGGGTCAGGTTTGGTCATCGCCTATGAGCCGGTCTGGGCCATCGGCACGGGAAAAACGCCCACAGTCGATGACATTGCCACAATGCATCACCATATCCGTGGCTGGCTGACCGGCCACTTCGGCGCCGGCGGCAGCGAAATTGCGATTCTGTACGGCGGCTCCATGAAACCGGCCAATGCCGCCGAAATTCTTTCCATCGCCGATGTCGATGGCGGTCTGATCGGCGGCGCCAGCCTGAAGGCCGCGGACTTTCTGGCCATTGTTTCGGCGGCAGCCCTTTGACGGCAAAGATGAAATGACGCCTTCAAACGACCGAAAGGCTCGTGTAGAAGGCCCCAACCAACCTGAGACAAGGTTCAAAGAGTTTCCATGACAACCGTGATAATTGTTGTGCACCTGATGCTGGTGCTGGCCATGATTGGTCTCGTTCTTTTGCAGCGTTCGGAAGGTGGGGCGCTGGGCATTGGCGGCGGCGGAGGTGGCGGCCTCATGACCAGGCGCGGCGCCGGCAATCTGTTGACACGGGCGACCGGCATCCTGGCCGCCGGTTTCTTTGCCACCTCAATCGCCATGACGGTGATCGCCCGGCTGGAATCGCGCCCCGCCGATATTCTTGAGCAATTGGAAAATCAGCAGGCGGAGGGCGCCATACCGGCGGTGCCAATGCCCGGCGGGACGCCCGGCGACAATGCCGACGCCCCGACCGTGCCGGCACCGCCAAGCGGTGGTGTCCTTGACGCGCTTCGCCAGCAATCGGGCCAGCAATCGGGCGAGAGCGGCGGCCCGCAGCTTCCGCCATCCGGACAATAAAATGTTAGCCCCGCCATTGCGCCCGGACGGGCTGCAAGGCGCCGGCCCGTCTCGGATTTTTCCGAATTCGGAGCCGTCGTGAATTTTAGACTCCCCGAATCGAATTCTTATCGCTAAAGCTTGGTTCCCATGGCGCGGTACATTTTCATCACCGGCGGCGTGGTCTCCTCGCTTGGCAAGGGTCTGGCTTCAGCAGCGCTCGGCGCGCTGCTTCAGGCGCGCGGCTATTCGGTCCGGCTGCGCAAGCTCGACCCTTACCTCAATGTCGATCCGGGCACCATGAGCCCGTACCAGCATGGCGAGGTCTTCGTCACCGATGACGGCGCGGAGACCGATCTCGATCTCGGCCATTACGAACGCTTCACCGGCCGTTCCGCCAATGCCCAGGACAACATCACCACCGGCCGCATCTATCAGGAGATCATCGCCAAGGAGCGTCGCGGCGATTTTCTCGGCGCTACCGTTCAGGTGATCCCGCACGTAACCGACGCCATCAAGAACTTCGTGCTGGAGGGCAACGAGGATTACGATTTCGTTCTTTGCGAGATCGGCGGCACGGTTGGCGACATCGAGGCCTTGCCGTTTTTCGAGGCCATCCGCCAACTCGGCAACGATTTGCCGCGCGGCCAGTGCGTCTACGTTCATCTGACCCTGATGCCGTATATTCCGGCGGCCGGCGAGTTGAAGACCAAGCCGACCCAGCACTCCGTCAAGGAATTGCGCTCCATCGGCATCCAGCCCGATATTCTGCTGGTCCGCTGCGACCGGCCGATTCCCCAGACCGAGCGCAAGAAGCTGGCGCTGTTCTGCAATGTCCGCGAATCCGCCGTCATCACCGCCCAGGACGTGGATTCGATCTACGACGTGCCGCTCGCCTATCACGGCGAGGGTCTCGACGCGGAGGTGCTGGCCGCCTTCGGCATCGACTATGCCCGCGGCCTGGACCTGACCCGCTGGCAGGAAATCTCCGAGACCATCCACAATCCCGAAGGCGAGGTGACGATCGCCATCATCGGCAAATATACCGGCCTGAAGGACGCCTATAAGTCGTTGACCGAGGCGCTCCAGCACGGCGGCATCGCCAATCGGGTCAAGGTCAATCTGGAATGGATCGAAAGCGAAATCTTCGAAAAAGAAGATCCGGCGCCCTGGCTGGAACGGGTCGACGGCATTTTGGTGCCCGGCGGCTTCGGCGAGCGCGGCGCGGAAGGCAAGATCGCCGCCGCCGGATTTGCCCGCACCCGCAACGTGCCCTTTTTCGGCATCTGTTTCGGCATGCAGATGGCGGTGATCGAGGCGGCCCGCAATCTGGCCGGCATCGCCGGCGCCAATTCATCGGAATTCGGCAAGACCGCCGAGCCGGTGATCGGCCTGATGACGGAATGGCTGAAGGGCAATGAACTGGAAACGCGCGCCGCCCAAGGCGATCTCGGCGGCACCATGCGGCTTGGCGCCTACCCGGCGCATCTCGACAAGGATAGCCGTATTGCCGAGATCTATGGCGAAACGCAAATTTCCGAACGCCACCGCCACCGCTACGAGGTCAATATCGACTATCACGACAGACTGGAGGCGGCCGGCCTGCGGTTCGCCGGCATGTCACCGGACAAGCTGCTGCCGGAGACCGTGGAATTGCCCGACCATCCCTGGTTCATCGGCGTCCAGTTTCATCCCGAACTCAAATCGCGGCCCTTCGAGCCCCACCCGCTCTTTGCCTCCTTCATCGAAGCGGCGGTCGAACAGAGCCGGCTGGTCTAGGTCCGGTTCGCGCTTTAAGAACCCAGACATGCCCCGCCCGATCGATCATCTCGTTCTGCCCGTCGACAGCCTCAAGGTGGCGCGGGCGCGGTATCAGGCGCTTGGATTTTCCGTGCGCGAAAACCGCCAGCATCCCTTCGGCACGGCCAATTGCTGCATATTCTTTGCAAACAACACCTATCTGGAACCGCTGGCAATTGCCGACCGGGAGAAGGCCGAAGCGGCGATCATCGAGGGCAATATCTTCGTGCGCCGCCAGGACGCGTTTCGCTTTCGTCATGGCGAGGGTTTCGCCATGCTGGCGCTGGCAAGCGAGAATGCCGACGCCGATCAAGCAGCGTTTGCAGGTCAGGGCTTTGCGGGCGGCCCGGTTTACGCCTTCGAACGCAAGGCCAGCTTGCCGGACGGTTCGGAGACGTTGGTCAGCGTGCGCCTGGCTTACGCCATCGACCACCGGGCCCCGGACGCGATGATGTTTGCCTGCCAGCACCTCAACCCGCAAGCCTTACGCGATCCGGCGAGTTGCAATCACGACAATGGCGCCCTCGGCGTCACGGGTGTCTATATGGCGGAAGCCAATCCGGCCGATTTTCAGTATTATCTGGAGGCAGCCATTGGCCAGCGCGCCATCCGCGCCACCTCGTTGGGTATTGAGGCCGGCACGCCAAACGGTATTGTCGCCATCCTGACCCCGGAGGGCATCCACGCCCTGTTCGGCCCGTCGAACAGCCTAACGACCCGTGGTCCGCGGCTTTGCGCTTTCACGCTTTCTGTCAAGGATGTCGATGCAGTGGCAAAACATTTTGCGGATCAGGGGATAGATCATCGCCGGCAGGCCGGAAGGCTGATTGTCGATCCGGCGCCGGGCCAGGGCGCCCTGATTGCTTTTGAACAGGCCGCGAAATGACCGCCCGGACCAATCCAGTCGTTGGCGTCAAAAATGTCCGTTTCGGCAACGATCTGCCGCTGACGCTGATCGCCGGCCCGTGCCAGATGGAAAGCCGCGACCATGCCTTCCAGATCGCCGGCGCGCTCAAGGAGATTTGCCAAAAGCTCGGCATCGGCCTTGTCTACAAGACCAGTTTTGACAAGGCCAATCGCACCGCTCTTTCCGCCAGACGCGGCGTCGGGCTTGCCGAAGCGCTGCCGGTCTTTGCCGATTTGCGAACGGAACTGGACCTGCCGGTGCTGACCGACGTGCATGAGCCGGGCCAATGCGCCGAACTCGCCGAGGTCGTCGATATTCTGCAAATCCCGGCCTATCTGTGCCGGCAGACGGATTTGCTGGTCGCCGCGGCGAAAACCGGCCGGGTGGTGAATGTCAAGAAAGGCCAGTTCCTGGCGCCCTGGGACATGGCCAATGTGCTCGCCAAGATCGTGACAAGCGGCAACGCCAATGTGCTGCTGACCGAACGCGGGGCGAGCTTTGGCTACAATAGGCTGGTCTCCGACATGCGCGCCTTGCCGGTGATGGCGGCGACCGGCGCGCCGGTGATTTTCGACGCCACCCATTCCGTCCAGCAACCGGGCGGGGAGGGGACGTCCTCGGGCGGCGAGCGGCAATTCGTGCCGGTGCTGGCCCGCGCCGCCGTCGCCGTCGGCATTGCCGGCATCTTTATCGAGACCCATCAGGACCCCGACAACGCCCCCTCCGACGGGCCAACCATGCTGCCGCTCTCCGATATGGAGCCGCTGCTGGAACGGCTGATGGCCTTCGACCGGCTGGCGAAAGGCGAGGCGGTGACCGCATGATGCGGCGACGATTTGCTCCGATCTTGCCGCTGATGGTTGTCCCGGTTAGAAGCGCGGGCAAGTCGTCTGCTCGCTGAAAAACCGGAACTTGCCCAATGACCGCCATCATCGACATCATCGGCCGCGAAATTCTCGACAGCCGCGGCAATCCGACCGTCGAGGTCGACGTCATCCTGGAGGACGGCTCGCTCGGCCGCGCCGCGGTTCCCTCCGGCGCTTCGACCGGCGCCCATGAAGCGGTCGAACGGCGCGATGGCGACAAAGCGCGTTATCTCGGCAAGGGCGTGCTCGGCGCCATCGATGCCGTCAATGGCGAGATTTTCGAGGCGATAGGGGGCATGGACGCCGAGGAGCAGGTGCATATCGACGAAACGCTGATTGCTCTTGACGGCACGGCGAACAAATCGCGGCTCGGCGCCAATGCCATTCTCGGCGTCTCGCTCGCCGTTGCCAAGGCCGCCGCCGATGCCGTCGCCTTGCCGCTTTACCGTTATATTGGCGGCACCGGCGCCCGGCTGTTGCCGGTGCCGATGATGAATATCGTCAATGGCGGGGCGCATGCCGACAATCCGATCGATATTCAGGAATTCATGGTCATGCCGGTCGGCGCGCAAAGCATGGCCGAGGCGGTCCGCATGGGATCAGAGATCTTCCACACGCTGAAAGCGGCTTTGCAGGACGCCGGCCACAATACCAATGTCGGCGACGAGGGCGGTTTTGCCCCGGGCCTCGCCTCGACCGACGAGGCCTTGCAATTTCTCATGCGCGCCATCGAAAAGGCCGGTTACGAGCCGGGCGGCGACGTCTTTCTGGCGCTCGATTGCGCCGCCACGGAGTTCTATAGCGACGGCAAATACCACCTTGCTGGCGAGGGCCGCATTCTCTCCGCCGATGACATGGTCGATTACCTTGCCGACTTCGTTACCCGGTACCCGATCTTCTCCATCGAGGACGGCATGGCCGAGGACGACTGGGACGGCTGGCAGGCGCTGACCGAAGCGCTCGGCGGCAAATGCCAGCTCGTCGGCGATGATATCTTCGTCACCAATACCGAACGTCTCGAAAAGGGCATCGCCAGGGGCATCGCCAATTCCATTCTCGTCAAGGTCAACCAGATCGGCACGCTAAGCGAGACCCTTGCAACCGTGGAGACCGCCCACAAGGCCGCCTATAGCGCGGTGATGTCGCACCGCTCCGGCGAGACCGAGGACGCAACCATCGCCGATCTCGCGGTCGCCACCGGCTGCGGCCAGATCAAAATCGGCTCGCTGTCGCGCTCCGACCGGCTGGCCAAATACAACCAGTTGATCCGCATTGCCGAGGAGCTGGGGTCGTCGGCGCGCTATGCCGGCCGGGCAATCCTGGGTCATGGCTTGAAATCCTGACGCCGGCGGGCATCCATCTTAAGCATTTGTTTCCAAACGTTAATTGCCCGGAAAGAAAGTCGCTCCGATCTGGCACAGGATTTAATTTCCCGGCAAACTGTTTTTTTACGCTGTTCTCCTAAAACGCTCATGTGGGACGTTGATAGGTACTGCGTTCCGTCCCACGCGTTTTTTGTCGGTATCGGGATGCGGCCCCAGTTCATGGCGACTCGCCAGCGTAGAAAGTCCACAATCAAGCCGCTTCTCGTGCCGGCCATGTGTCTCCTCCTTCTCGGCTATTTTGGCTACCACGCCGTGGAAGGCGACTACGGCTATCAGGCTCTCCAGAAGCTGAAAGCCCGGGAGATCGACCTCAGCGATCAGCTTGCACGCTTGCAGGACGAACGCCGGGTGCTCGATCGGCGTGTTGCGTTGATGCGGCCCGAAAGTCTCGATCCCGACATGATCGAGGAGCGCGCCCGCGGCACCCTCAATGTTGCCCGCGTCGGTGATATTGTCATCCTGCGCAACCTCGCGCGCTGATCCGGGCTGCCGCCGGCTCGCATTTCTTTACCGGGGTTTCGTTCAGGCCCGCCGCCGGGCCGGTGCGGGCTTTTCCCATGGCCGATCACCCTATATGAGTGTTGCAGGATCCTGGTTGGGAGAAAAACATGGCGGACTCCAAGGCCGCGGCGAAACGCGCCGGGGCGAAGCGGCAATCAGCGTCCTCGCCAGCGCCGATCAGGAAGCCGGCCGCGGAAAAACCGGCGGTTTCTCCGGTAAAATTCACCAGGGACGAGGATCTCCACGCCTATCGGGAAATGCTGGCCATCCGGCGCTTTGAGGAAAAGGCCGGCCAGCTTTACGGCATGGGCCTGATCGGCGGCTTCTGCCACCTGTATATCGGCCAGGAGGCCGTTGTCGTCGGCATGCGGATGGGCATGGAACCCGGCGACCAGATGATTACCGGCTACCGCGATCACGGCCACATGCTGGCCAGCGGCATGGAAGCGCGCGGCGTCATGGCCGAGCTCACCGGGCGCGAGGCCGGCTATTCGCGCGGCAAGGGCGGCTCCATGCACATGTTTTCCAGGGACAAGGATTTTTATGGCGGCCACGGCATCGTCGCCGCCCAGGTGCCGCTCGGCACCGGTCTCGCCTTCGCCAACAAGTATCGCGACAACGGCAAGGTGGCGACCACCTATTTCGGCGACGGCGCGGTCAATCAGGGCCAGGTCTATGAGAGTTTCAACATGGCCAAGCTGTGGTCGCTGCCGGTGGTCTATGTCATCGAGAACAACCGATACGGCATGGGCACCAGCATCCAGCGTGCATCCGCGACGACCGATCTGTGCCGCCGCGGCCAGTCCTTCGACATTCCCGGCGAAAAGGTCGACGGCATGGATGTGCGCTCCGTCAAGGCGGCGGCCGATATGGCGCTTGCCCACGCCCGCTCCGGCAAGGGGCCGTTCATCCTGGAAATGCAGACCTATCGCTATCGCGGCCATTCCATGTCCGATCCGGCCAAATACCGGACCAAGGAAGAGGTCCAGAAGATGCGCGCCGAGCACGACCCGATCGAGCAGGTGAAGGAGCGGCTTATCGAGAAAAAATTTGCCAGCGAGGACGATTTGAAAGAGATCGACAGGGGCATCCGAAAAATCGTCAACGACGCGGCCGAATTCGCCCAGAGCGTTCCGCAACCCGATCCGGCCCAATTGTGGACCGATATTTACAAGCAAGCTTCATGACCGGCCCTGAGCGCGCCAGGAAAGTTGGAGTGAACGATGCCGACTGAAATCCTGATGCCTGCCCTTTCGCCGACCATGGAGGAGGGCATTCTGGCAAAATGGCTGGTCAAGGAAGGCGATACGATCAGCGCCGGCGATATCATTGCGGAAATCGAGACCGACAAGGCGACGATGGAAGTGGAGGCGGTCGATGAAGGCATTATCGGCAAAATCCTGATCGGCGAGGGCACCGAGGGCGTCAAGGTCAATACCCCGATCGCGCTCGTGCTTAGCGATGGCGAGGATGCCGCAGCGATTGCCAGCGCCGCCGCCGCGCCGGCCGCCGAAACACCGCCGCAACCCGAGCCCGATACCAAGACCAAAGACGCATCCGAAGCCGCCGCCACGCCCGCTGTTGCCGCGCCGCCGTTGAGCGAACCGGCCGCCGATCCCGATATTCCCGCCGGCACGCAGATGGTCGCCATGACCGTCCGCGAGGCCTTGCGCGACGCCATGGCCGAAGAGATGCGCCGCTCCGGCGATGTTTTTGTGATGGGCGAGGAGGTCGGCGAATATCAGGGCGCCTACAAGATCACCCAAGGGCTGCTCGAGGAATTCGGCCCGCGTCGGGTCATCGACACGCCGATCACCGAACACGGCTTTGCTGGCCTTGGCATCGGCGCCGCCTTTGCCGGCTTGTGCCCGATCGTGGAATTCATGACCTTCAATTTCGCCATGCAGGCGATGGACCAGATCGTCAATTCCGCCGCCAAGACGCTGTATATGTCGGGCGGCCAGATGGGCTGCCCGATTGTCTTTCGCGGCCCCAATGGCGCCGCCTCTCGCGTCGCCGCCCAGCACAGCCAGGATTACGCCGCCTGGTTCAGCCAGGTGCCCGGCCTGAAAGTGGTCATGCCTTATAGTGCCGCCGACGCCAAGGGCCTGCTCAAGGCGGCGATCCGCGACCCCAATCCGGTCGTCTTCCTGGAAAACGAAATTCTCTACGGCCAGACTTTCGACGTGCCCAGGCTCGACGATTTCGTCCTGCCGATCGGCCGTGCCAGGATCGTCAAGGCCGGCAGCGATTGCACCATCGTCTCCTTCAGCATCGGCATGACCTATGCGCTTGCCGCCGCCGAGGCGCTGGCCGGCGAGGGGCTCGATTGCGAGGTCATCGATCTGCGCACCATCCGGCCGATGGATATCGACACCGTCATTGCCTCGGTCAAGAAGACCGGTCGCTGCGTCACCGTGGAGGAGGGCTGGCCGCAATCGGGAGTCGGCGCTGAAATCGCGTCGCAACTGATGGAAAAGGCCTTTGACTGGCTCGACGCGCCGGTCACCCGCGTCACCGGCAAGGATGTGCCGATGCCCTATGCCGCCAATCTTGAAAAGCTCGCTTTGCCAACGGTCCAGGACGTTATCGAAGCGGTGAAAGCGGTGAGTTATTCCACTTAATTCCGGAATGAATTTGATGCACAAATCTGATCTTTTAGAGAAAATAGAAAAACTTCCTGATGATCCCGATCAGGCATTTATTGAGTTTGCCAAGATTCTTCGAGGCGGCAATTTAGGTAAGTCAGATAGTGGATTTGACGACTTTGCGCTTAAATTCATTGTAGGATTCGCAAATAAATATAATATTTCTCTTCCAGATGGGAATGCACAACATAGCATCAAACAATATTTAGTTATAATAACTAATTTTGCAAAAGATTATGAATTGAAAAATGAAGTCGATGTAATAATAGAAAAATATGAAGATAAACGTTTTGATTCAAATTTTGGATTTGCCGTATTGAATAAAGACGAAAAAAATTCCATAATGAATAAATTAAATGAAATAAAAAATATCATTGTTTCAAGCAATGTAAAAGAAAATAAGAAATCTTCCTTGATAAGGAAAATTTCAAACTTAGAAATTGAAGTTAATTCTGATAAAACCTCCACAGAGCAGTTTTTCGGATTTTTAACGGATCTTGCTTTTGTTGCGGGAGAAATGGCGAATAACGCTCAACCAGCAATCGACGAATTTAAAGACATTCTGCGAATTGTCATGCGGTCCCGAGCGAAGAACGAGGGGCTTCCTAGCCCAGATCATTGGCCTCAACTTCCCGGTCCCGAGGAGTTTGAATAACGGTAATGCCGATCAACATCCTTATGCCCGCGCTGTCGCCGACCATGGAGTTCGGCAACCTTGCCAAATGGCTGGTCAAGGAGGGCGATACGGTCGCGCCCGGCGATATCATTGCGGAAATCGAGACCGACAAGGCGACGATGGAGGTCGAAGCCGTCGATGAGGGCACCGTTGCAAAAATCGTTGTGGCGGAAGGCGCCGAGGAGGTGCCGGTCAATCAGGTGATCGCCATCCTCGTCGAGGAAGGCGAGGACGCCGCCAGTGTCGAAGCGCCCGCCGCCACCCCTGTTGCTGCTGCGGCCCCGGAACCTGCCGCCGCTCCCGCTCCCGCCGCAGCCGTCACACCGGCTCCCGTTGCCGCGCTGGCTCCCGTAGCCATTCCGGCGCCCATGACGGAAGGCGCGCGCATCTTCGCTTCGCCCCTGGCCCGCCGCCTGGCCAAGGAAAACGCCATCGAACTTGCCGCGCTGTCGGGGTCCGGCCCGCATGGCCGCATCGTCAGACGCGACATCGAAACGGCGATCGGCGCCGGTAAGGCCGCCCCTTCTGCCGCGCCAGCAACGCAAGCGATGCCCGACGAGCAGGTCCGCAAACTGTTTGAAGAGGGCAGCTACGAACTCGTCAAACACGACAATCTGCGAAAAGTGATCGCCCGCCGCCTGGTGGAAGCCAAGACGACGATCCCGCATTTCTATCTGACGCTCGATTGCGACATCGACAAGCTGCTGGAGGTGCGCCGGGAAATCAACGCCGCCGCGCCGCAGATTGACGGCGAGCCGGCCTACAAGGTTTCGCTCAACGACATGGTCATCAAGGCGCTGGCCAAGGCATTGATCGCCGTGCCGGCGGCCAACGCCACCTGGACCAGTGAGGCAATGCTGTTGCACAAACATGCCGATATCGGCGTCGCCGTCTCCATCCCCGGCGGCCTGATCACCCCGGTCGTGCGCCGCGCCGATGAAAAGCCCTTGTCGGTGATCGCCAACGAGATGAAGGACCTCGCCGCCCGCGCCCGCGCCCGCAAGCTCATGCCGGAGGAATATCAGGGCGGATCGAGCGCCGTTTCCAATCTCGGCATGTACGGGATTCGCGAATTCGCCGCTGTCATCAACCCGCCGCAGGCAACCATCCTGGCGATCGGCGCCGGTGTCGAGCGGCCGGTGATCAAGGACGGCGCGCTCGCCAAGGCGACGATCATGACGGTGACCTTGTCGACCGACCACCGCGCCGTAGACGGGGCGCTCGGCGCCGAACTCCTCGCCGCCTTCAAGAACTATATTGAGAAACCCATGGCGATGCTGGTGTAAGCGCGCCAATCCACCTTCTCCCATCCCTTCTCTCATCCCTTCTCCCTGGGGGAGAAGGTGGTCGCGAAGCGACCGGATGAGGGGATTGCGCGGTGCTTCCGATAAGCCCGAACCCCTCACCCGGCCCTATTCGGGCCACCCTCTCCCGTCGGGAGAGGGGAGCCTAAGCGTTGCTGATCTACCTTGATCGGCCGGTCGAGTCGGTTAGGTTGCAAAACGCCGGACAGACGCGTCGGCAAAGGAAATACCAGCACCAGTGGCAGGGGGAAAAGCGGCCATGGCCGAGGGCTACGACGTAATCATTATCGGCGGCGGGCCGGGCGGCTATGTCACCGCCATCCGCGCCGCCCAGCTCGGCCTCAAGGCTGCCCTCGTCGAGCGCGAACATCTCGGCGGCATCTGCCTCAACTGGGGCTGCATCCCGACCAAGGCGCTGCTGCGCTCGGCCGAAATCTATCATATGATGCTGAATGCCGCCGACTATGGCCTCTCCGCGCAAAAAGTCGACTTCGATGCCAGCGCCATCGTCAAGCGCTCGCGCGCCATCTCCGGCCAGCTCAACAAGGGCGTCGGCTTCCTGCTCAAGAAGAACAAGGTCGACGTCATCTGGGGCGAGGCGAAGATCGCCAAACCCGCCGAAGTCAGGGTCGCCAAACCGGCAAAAAAGGCCATGGAACCGGCCAATCCGGCGCCAAGGGGAACGCTTGGCGAGGGTACCTATAAAGCCAAACACATCATTATCGCCACCGGCGCCAGGCCGCGCGCGCTGCCCGGCATCGAACCCGACGGCAAGCTGGTCTGGAGCTATTTTGAGGCGATGGTGCCGGACAAGATGCCCAAATCCCTGCTGGTCATCGGTTCGGGCGCGATCGGCATTGAATTTGCCTCCTTCTACCGCACCATGGGCGTTGAAGTAACGGTGGTGGAAGTGCTGCCGCAAATCCTTCCCGTCGAGGATCACGAAATCGCCGCGCTGGCCCGCAAGCGCTTTGAAAAAGCCGGCATCACGATCCACACCGATGCCAAGGTGACCAGGCTCGACAAGGGGTCGGACCATGTCACCGCGACGATCGAACTGAAGGACGGAAAAAGGCTAAGCCTGACGGTCGATC
>Ga0209988_10000777_pt1 | contig 20255 bp, 15 predicted proteins | sample N075metaG_FD_183115 | JGI IMG/M metagenome (GOLD analysis project Ga0209988, IMG submission 183115) | Deep subsurface microbial communities from Kermadec Trench to uncover new lineages of life (NeLLi) - N075 metaG (SPAdes) (version 2) | ecosystem: Environmental > Aquatic > Marine > Ocean trench... | reverse complement strand
GAGGCGCAGCTGACCGTCGGGTATGTTCAACGCAAGGAGACGCTCTCGGACCCGATCGACTCGAGCCGCGTCAGCGGGACGGACCTCGTGGAGGCGGCGAGGGCCGGCTTCCGTTTCAGCCAGGCCGCGGAGAAAGACACGTTCGTACTCACGTCCGCGCGGCGCCAGGCGGTACTGGCCCTCAGCCCGGAGGCCGACCAGACTCACGAGATCGTCCGGGCATTGCGTCTCGCGCCCGGGCAACCGTACTACGAGCTGCACGAGGGCACGCTGCTCGGCGAGCCGAGAGAGCAGTACGAGGTCCTGACGCTGCGCACCCGATCGCTCATGGGCGCGATCCTCTATCTCGCCCACGGCGTCCAGGTACCCCAGAAGCACCTCGAGCTCGGCCTCACCACCGAGCACTGGCCCCCGGGGTTCGAGAAGGAGCTGAACATCGACGACCTGTTCATCGTGCACAACTCCAAGAAGCGGCCGCAAGCCGACCGTGCCGTGCTGTACCGTGACCGCTGGTTCTACATCGATGACGCGGACTCCACGACCAGAATCACTTTCATGTACCTCGCCGAGCTCTTCCGCCTGGGCCTGGCGCGGGAAACCGGCCAGGAGACTCCCATCCTGACGCTGCCGATCGGAGGTCCCTGAACCAAGGGCCGCGACGCACTTCACAAGGCGCTCGATGAGTAGCTTCACGAAGAGGAGAGCTCGGAGTCGTCAGAACGAAAAGTTCAGCACCAGTCCGTACGAGATCGCATCGTGCGCGCCTTCGACGAAGTCATAATTGATCGTCGGGGCGAGAGCCAGTCCGTCTGCCAGTTCGAAATCCCACGCAGCGCCGAGACGGAACACGAAATGGGTACTGCTCCTTTCAAACTGGGCGCCGGGGGCGACCGTGATCAGGAGCTCACCGACGGGATGGACGAACAGCGCGGGAGCCACCAGGACGCGGTCCTCAAAGCTTGGCTCCCACTCGACGACCAGGCCGGCACCAAGGAGATCCGAAAAGCGGCGCTCGTAGTCGGCGCCGATCGCGAATTCGGTGTCGCCGTTCGTCGTGGTGGTGGCACCGAGAAAGAACCCGACGCGGTTGAGATTCGATTCTTGCGACTCAGGGATGTCGCTCGAGGCGGCGGCACCGTATGACAGATCAAGCGCCAGGAGCCCTGTCGCAGCGGCCTGCGCCCCATCGGCTCGGGCCCGCGTCGACGAGACGATCAGGAGCAGAAGCACGCCCACCACCGGTGCGTGCCGGCGTGCGTTCGACGGCGTCATCGGGCGTTGCCCAGCAGCTTCACCGACACGGCGCGGTAGCAGATCATCGCCAGCAAGGCAATGCCGATGAGCATGGCGCCCAGCTGAAACGCCCGGTCAACGATCTCCTGGCCGCGCTGCTGGGCCTGGCCCAGCATCAGGTCGAGCTGGGTGAGCCTCGTCTCCATGTCGTCCGGGGCCAGGACCCGGTCCACGGATTGCACGAGCTGGTTGAGCCCGCCGGCAGCGAGCGTCGTCTGCTCGACCACGGCCCGTATGTCGTTGATGTCTATTGGCTTCTTCGCGACGTCCGTCTCCCGCGGCTTGAGCACGGCGACCGCGTCCACCAGGGCCGTGGCCGAATCGAGCGTCTGGCGAAGCTCGGACATCAATCCGCGCATCCGAGGTTCTTCGGTGTCGAGGCTCTGAAAGAATGCATCCCGCTCGACCGCGATCGCCTCCTGGACCTGCTTGATCGCGGCGTCCCGCTCCACCGCGACTCTCTCCGCGATCCTGTCGGGCATTTCGTCTGCAACTCGCGCAAGGCTCTCGGCAGAGTCCGCGAAGGTCTGAATGTTGGCCCGCAGCTGCGCAGCTTCCTCGCTGGCCGCAATGTCGTAATAGAACTGGAATGCGGATGCCGTAATGATCAGAGGCAGACGTTTCAGATAGAAGAAGCTACGTTCGGCCAGCATCCGGGAACGCTCGATCTCCCTGGTCGTCGGACTCAGGCTGGCCATCGGGTCCAGACCGAACAGCCCGAACAGCGATTGCGCCCCGGGGTGCGAGGAGTGCATCTGTCTCCGCATCTCGCTGAAATCGGCGAACCGCACGTTGGCGACGAACCGCTGGTCCGGATTCTTCTGCGTCCAGACCTTGATCATCTCGCGGAGCGCTTGCTGCTGCTGCTCGTCGAGCATCCGTTCCGCGATCCTCCAGGCTTGGGCCTCGCCTTTCTTGAACGCTTCAATGAGCGGGCCCGACTCATCATCGAGGACCTTTGACCAGTGCTCCTGGGCGGCCCACTTGGTCAGGGAGGCGAGCACGATCAGGTCGAGCATCGCCGCGACCGGGTTCGGGTCCGACGCGACGGCGTAGAGTGCCAGTGCCGTGTCGACGAGAAACGCATTCGCCTGGGCGCGATTCGCCGGCGACTTTGTCATGTCGTAGTACTGGTCCGCGACGTGCGTCAGAAGTGAGACATAGGTATCCGCGAAGCTGGTCGCGTCGCCGCCGATCTCGGCCGGGGTGAGCTGCGCCGGTCCGATCTTCATTGCGACATCGGCGGTTCGCGACTTCGACGCACACCCGGTCGTTGTCACCGCCGACAGGGCAACGAGGCTGACGATCATGAGCTGGCGGATCATGGCATTTCCTCGAACGAGTCAGTCAACAATCTACCATGGGATGGTCTCGTGTCGCGCCACGCTTTCCGTATTCACGACCGCCTCCGGTGACAAAGGTCATTGCCTGGCTGCCGGCGACGCAAGCTGCTTGATGACGCCGTCGATACCCAGCGTGGTGCCGCCCCGCGGCGGAAATTCCTTGAAGGATTCCAGCCACTGACTGGTGAAGACCTGGGCAGGCACGAAGAGCCACATGTTCTCGGCCATCCACCGGAGGTACATTTCCGACTCGTGCCAGGCTCTTTCGAAGGGGTCGGCCCGCAGATTGATAATCTTCGGCCACGCCGTCTGGACGCGGACGGCAGAGGCGATGTTCCCCTCGAGCATGGCAAAGTGGATCTTCCAGTTCTTGTAGCGGATGGCGTTGAGGTTCCCCACCTGGTCGAAGTACATAATCTCCTTCCGGGGTGATTCTTCCACCTCTCCCTTGAACCAGGGGAGGAGGTTGTAGCCGTCGAGATGGACCTTGTATCTCTTGCCGTCAACGGTGTGGCCGCTCTTGAGCTTCTCCTTGATGTCCGGATCTCCGACTGCCGCCAGCAGTGTGGGGATCATGTCCTCGTGGGAGACAATGCCGTTGAGCTTCGTACCGGGTTCGAGGACACCGGGCCACCTGATGAAGGCCGGGACCCGGAATCCGCCCTCCCAGGTTGTTCCCTTCTCGCCGTGGAACGGTATGGTGCCGCCGTCGGGCCAGGTGAAGGTCTCGGCGCCGTTGTCAGTGGAGTAGAAGACAATGGTGTTGTCGGTAATGCCGAGTTGGTCGAGCTTGGCGAGGAGACGGCCGACGTCATCATCGTGCTCGAGCATGCCGTCGGCATAAATACCGATACCGCTCTTGCCGTACCATTCCTCGCTCAGGTGGGTCCAGACATGCATGCGCGTCGTGGTCACCCATGTGAAGAAGGGCGTCTTGGCTTTGTGGGCCCTGTCGATGAAGTCGATCGCCGCGTCGACGAATTCGTCGTCTGCCGTCTCCATGCGCTTGCGCGTCATGGGCCCGGTGTCCACGATCTTCCCACCCGCCCAGCTGTGAATCACGCCGCGAGGTCCGAATCTCTTGCGGAACTCCGGATCCTTCGGATAGTGGTAGCCCTCCGGCTCCTCCTCGGCATTGAGGTGGTAGAGGTTGCCGTAGAACTCGTCGAAGCCGTGGGCCGTCGGCAGGTGGTTATCGCGGTCGCCGAGGTGGTTCTTGCCGAATTGCCCGCTCGTGTAGCCGTGGGGCTTGAGGAGCGTGGCAAGCGTCACCATGTCATCGCCGATTCCTTGCTCTGATCCGGGCATCCCGATGGTGAGCAGCCCCGTGCGGAAGGGATGTTGGCCGAGGATAAAAGCCGCCCGCCCCGCGGTGCAGCTCTGCTGCGCGTACCAGTCGGTGAAGAGCGCCCCATCATTCGCCAGGGAGTCGATATTCGGCGTCTTGTACCCCATCATCCCCTGGTTGTAGGCACTGATGTTCCAATAGCCGACGTCGTCCCCCCAGATGACCAGGATGTTCGGGTGGTCGCTGCTGCGCTGCGCCACGGCCGGAGTCGCAACGACGCAGAGGGATGCACATATCGTGCTCACAAGGGTTAGAGAACTTCGCACGGTTCCATTTCTCCATTCAATCTGTTGTCTTGGTTCACTTTGGAAACAGTAACTGGAACGTGAACTTGAGTTGCCAGTCTGATGCGTTAGCTGGGCGCTCGACACTGTAGTAGAGCTGCAGGTTCATATTGACCGCCTGATCCCCCCATCGCATCAGCTTTCCGAATCCCCCGCCGAGGGGAACGGTCCAACGATCACTGCTGCTCTGGGCTGCCCAATCCACAGTGATGATGGGGGACGTGATGAGGTACCAACCGTCGTCGAGGTTGTAGTTCAGGAACGGCTGGATCATTGACTGGTTGACGCTCCGCCGGTCGGAATCGCCGGCGAACGACCACAGGTGGGTGAGCAGGACGCCGGCCAGGATCGGCTTTTGAATGGTCAAGCCGACAAACGAGGGGCCGGCGCTCCACTTGCCTGAACCGAGAACGTCGTCGGTCGCCGTCGGGAACGTGATCGACGGGCCAACGCCCCAGATGAACGTGTCGGCCTTCGACGGCGAGAAGAACCCGGTGTAGTTGATGTCACCGAGGCCGAATGCGCTGTTGAAGCCGCCGGGCTGTCCGCCGATGCCCGGCAGACCTTCGACGGCCCCGGGCACGTACATGATTGGAATGATCGGGCGGCTGATGAGGTTCCAGTCGTCGCTGAGTTTGATCGGTATCACCGGCTGGAAGTTGAGCACATAGGTCGTCTCGTCGTCCGCGCCGCCGTGGAAGAAGAGGTTGTTCTCGAATGGCACGCTGATCGTGTTGGCGATCGGATTCTGGGCCGCGGCCGCCAGGTCGGGCGTGCCGCCGTTCGCGGGCGCCGCCTCGCTCAACTCGACCGCTGCCGTCTCGTCCTGGATCGACGAGAACATTCCCAGTCGAGCAGCGCCCGCCGCGGCCAGATCGAGTTCGAGTCCCCAACGCGCCGCTTCCACCGGCTCGTGCCGGAACTCTTCACGGGCAGCGTCAGAGCGTCCCCCCGGAGCCGTGTCGTCGAAACCAGAGTCGCCGATATTGAGGGCGAGGTGGAGATCCGAAGAAAGATCGACCGACTGTTGGCGACCCGGTCCGCCACCATCGCGGTCCACCGCGTCCCTGTCCCCGGCTTGCGCGAGACAGATGGTCCCGAGGCCTGCGAGTCCAACAGCGAACGCCAGCGATCTCATAGCGGGTCTCCAGGCCGACGGCGGATGTCCGGGCAATACCGGCCACGATCCTATCACATACCAGGTCGATCTCTTGCACTGTGGGCTCTGTCATGATCGGACGGGCAACGGTTGGGCTGAGTCCACCCGCAGAAGGACCCCCCGCATGGCGTCAGCCCGCACCATCCTGCCGTTCTTCCTGCTCGCGTACGCCGCCCTGGCCGCTTACACGACATGAAAGCGCTCGAAGTTCCTGGCCTACTTGATTGACGAGATCGAGATCGACTACGAACTGGTCCCGTATGCACGGCTCTGCGATACCGCCGTTGGCGAACAGAACACCGCGCCGCCGGGTTACACCCCGTGGTGGGTGCCGACACCGGCATTCCAAGACGCGCAGGTCGATGCGATCGGGGATCCACGCATCCTCACCGACATCACGTTGCGGCTTCGCGGCGAGATGTCCGCGACGACTTCGCCGCCCGCCCCGTTGCAATAGAACGCTCCTAGTTTTCTTGCGGCCCGGAATCCGGCCACCGCCAATCGAGCAGATCGATCTCGTCGTACGATACCGGGTCCCTGCTGATGAAGAAGACCACCCGCAGGCCGTCCGTGAAGTAGGGATCCTTGGTGTAGTTGGTACGCGGCTTCTCGCGTGTTGCCGGGCCCACGCCGGCGACGTACCCGATCTTCGCCACGGACTGCCCGACGATCAGGTCCTGCACGAGGTACTCCCTGGCTTCGTCGACGTTCGGATCGACCTTGTGCGTCACGATGGTCTTCGATGAGAGCCGAACGCCGATGTCGCGGCTGATCTGGCCGATCCACACCATCTGGCCGTTGCACAGGATCGGTGTGAGCCATATCCGAAGGTGGTTGCGCTGGTCGACGGTCTTGCGCGCTTTCTGCAGTGCCGCGTCCTGGGAACGGTCGAAGACGTACAGCGGTGACACCGGCGAGGTCTTGTACTCGCCGCCGAACAGCGATGACCACGCCGTCTTGAATGACGACCCCGTCGTGATCGTCTCTGTCAGGTCCCAGCCGCGTCGCGAGAACGCTACGAGCAATCGGGCGTCGTCGGGATCGTTGGGGTCCCCGCCGACGATGACCAGGTTCAGCGGGTCACCGGGGGTCTCGCGGTCCGGCCCCAGCGTACAGCACGGAAGATCCTCGATCAGTGTGCGGAGTCCCTCTACGTCGACCCGAACGATCTCATCGGGCTCGTACAGCGACTTGAAGTCCACCTCGCGGTAGTCGATCCGGAGCCCGGGCACCTCGTGGACGAACTCGAACCGCCGGAGATCGCCCGTGGAAACCAGGTCGATGTTGGCGACCTTCACGCCGCTGCGGAGGTTGGTGTAGACGAACCCCTCGATGGTCTCGCCGGCGCGGACGTAGATCGGTATCGCCTCGTCGAAGAAGAAGTCGTCCATCTTTCGGTTGGACACCGTTCCGCCGAAGATGTGGCACTTCCACGCCGCTTCGTATGGGCTGAAGTAGTCGGGATCGAGCATGATCGGGAAGAAGCCGTAGTCGACGTCGTCGTTGTTCTCGATCCGCACCCACACCGGCTCGATGCCGTGCTTGTACATCTCCACGCCGAATGCCTGTCGGCTCTCCTGTGGGTTCAGGACGCCGAGCGTCACCGACACCGGCCCGTCGGCCTTGGTCTCGACTCGCTCCCAGAACGTGTTGTCCTCCAGCGGTTGGGGCCTGAATGACGCACACCCGCCAAACGCAATGAGGCTCACCAGTGTTACACCGGGCAATCCGCTTCTCATGACCCGACTGCTGCATCGCATTCGTTCGGACCTCCTGGGCATGCGTGGTCGTGCCAGCCAACAGCATACAGCAGGGTTCGGCCCGCGATGTCGATAGCGTATGATCGGAGCCGTCCATCGGGCACACCCCGGAATGCGCTCAGCACGTCACACATGTCGGGAACGCCGGTTTCACCCGCACTGGGTGGCCAAAGCCTTCGGTGTGCTGGCGATCACGACCGCGGCGGCCGGGCAGGACGCCACACCGCCCAAGCCCGAGGCCGATGCCCGGCACCTGTTCGCCGGATCCGTGGATGACGTCCTTGGTCGGCTCAGCGAACTGCGCTTCGACCGCAAGTCCGTCACGACGTTCGACCCGTTTACCGGGGCCCGCTCCGAACTCAGAAAGCTCAACAAGAAGCTCGACAAGGCCGTCAATCTCAGGATCGGCTTCGCCTTGACATCGGTCTACCAGTACGCCACAGAATCCAGGGGTCCCCGGAACGCCGCCGCGATCGACTTCGACTTCTTCGGCCGCTGGATGCCGCTACGCACCCGAAGCACGCTGGGGTACGTCATCTTCGAGACCCAGGCAAGGAACAATTTCATCACCGACATCACGCCAAACGAACTGGGCGGTGTGATCGGCTCACTGTGGGGCACTGTCAACGGCTTCAACAGCCAGAGCTTCCACCTCAAGCAGATCTACTGGCAGCAGTTTCTCCTGCGGAACACCTTCACGTATCGCATCGGTAAGCTCGATCAGAGCAACGTCTTCAACATCAACAGGCTGCAGAGCGACAACCTGTTTTTCCTCAATGCCGCATTCTCCAGCAACCCGACAATGCCGTATCCGGACAACGGATTCGGCGCGGATCTGACCTGGCGACCGCAGCGGCTGGTCTACCTCTCGGCCGGCATCTCCGACGCGAACCCCGACGCGAGTCAGACGTTCGGCAAGTTTCTTGGCGATGCCAGTTGGTTCTCAGCCGTGGAGGTCGGCCTGACACCATGGTTCGACGGCCTGGGGGCCGGCCACTACCGGCTGACCGCGTGGTACACCGACGCCCGAACGGAATCCCTGAGGGGCGACAGCACAGGATTCGCGGTCAGTTGCGATCAGCAGCTGGGTCCGAAGTGGACCCTGTTCCTGCGCTACGGTGGTGGCGACGGCGAACTCACGACGACCCAGCAGATAATTGCCGGCGGTTTCGGCATCAGACGCCCGCTGGGAGACAACGACGACTATGCCGGCGTCGGCCTCGCGTGGGGCAAGCCAACCAACACGTTATTGCGTGACCAGATGGTGGCGGAGGGTTTCTACCGTCTGCAGTGGTCAGCGGCCATCCAGATCACCGCCGACGTACAACTGATCGCGAATCCGATATTTTCACCGGACAAGGACGTGGTCGCCGTCTTCGGGGTGCGGGCGCGGATTACGTTCTGAAGAGGCGGGTAATCAGCCCTGGGCTAATTCTCCGCCGCCGGCGCCGGCGCCGACGAGAGCGGTCGGTTCGGCCACGGTTCGCCGAGCGTCCCGATCCGCACGACCTCGCCTGTGCCGCTTTGCACTTCGAGCGTCAATCCCCGGACGGCGATCGCAATCGGGTATCGCCAGATGCGTCGCAGCGTCACGCTGGAATCGGTGGCGCTGACGATCCGTGTCACGACGCCCGGCGTTTGATCCGTACCCGACTCGGCCAGGAGCTGGTTAATCCTGACGGCCCGTTCGAATGGTTGCAGAAGGGGATCGCCATCCATTTGTGCCACCTCCGGCGGCGGCTTCGGGGCGGCGGTCAGATCCGGCGGGGGAACGTCCTCCATGTCATCGAGATGGATCGCATCGATCGCGATGTCCATGCTCCGCACGTAGAGGACCTCGCTGATGACGCGCACCCACACATGGCCGGAGCCCAGTTGCGCCACGAGCGGCAGGCGACTTCGGTACGCCGACTTCAGAACGTAGCCGCGACCGTCCGCATCATCGGTCTCCTCTACCAACAGCGCCAACAGCGCGTCGAGCGAGAGGGAATACAACTCCGCCGACGCGACCGTGATGGTGATGCCCTTGGTGTCCTGCCACTGCTCACCGGTGGTGAGGCTGATCACCTCGGACGGGATCATCGTCTCCACGATATCCGTGCCGATGGATCGTGCGCCGGACGGAATGGAGACCAACCGGAGTCGCACCGGGATCTCACCGGGCGCGAAGATCGATTCTCCGCCGGGTGTGGTCGCCTCGGCCCACGGCTGGTCCTCGGTCCACGCCGGCGTCGGTGGCAGCGACGGCCTGTTGGCGTACTCCTGATCGAGCTCGGTCGAGACCGGGAGGCTTGCCCAGCGGCCGACAGCCCCGATCCGCCGATCGACATTCCGGGTGCTGCCGCCTTGCTCGCCCTCCGGGTCGATCGGGTAGACGAACAGGTCGCCGACACGCACATCCTCGTTCGGCGGCTCCACCGGGACCAGGCCGAGTCGCTTAAAGGGTGCCGCCCACTCGCTGCGCACCGAGCCGGAGTCGGCACATGCCGACAGCGTCGCCAGGACGCTGAACGTTATCACCCGAATGGCCCTTGAAATGTACTGCCGGTTATGCACCGGTTCGGTTATAGCGAACTGCTCCCGCTGCGGCAATAGATCTTCAGGAGTCAAGAGCTGCCTGGACTGCCACGCCGTGGCGGCCGCGCTCGACCAGGCGTCGCCGTTTTTTGCCGGAAACTCGACAATGATCTTGCCTTCGATCCCCGCGGCGCTCCAAGATGCACCGCAAGATCGATGACAGGCGACAAACCAATCTCGAGACGCGATATCCTGCGGGGGCGATTCGGGACCAGGCGGCAGGCCTGCCTGGGCGACCGCAATCTCGACCCGCCGACATGATCGAGGTCACCGAAGAACAGGTTCTCTACTTCCGCGCGCGACGCGGTCACCTCGCCGGGCCCGGCGCGGTGAATGCCGTCGCGGCCGCAAGGGCGATCCTCGGCTCCCAATCACAGCAGCTACCGCCGTCACTGCTTGCACTGAGCATGCGTACGAAGGGGCGGCCGACGGCCACGACGCTCAAGAAGGAGATCCTTGAATCACGCACGCTGGTCCGCACATGGGGCCAGCGTGACACGCTGCACGTCTACGACCCGGCGGCGTGGGCCGACGTGGTCGCGGCGCGTGCGGAATGGGCGCCGGGCGCGCGTGGCGGGCCGATGCCGGCCGAGACCACGCTCGACAAGACGCTGAAGGTGATGAAGGCCGCATCGGGTCCGGTGACGCGGACCGACCTCCTGGGTATCGCGCCGGCCAGCTACGTCCGCGCCATCGGCGAACGGGCCGGGGCGGCGAGCATTGACGCCGAGCGTTTCGCGGCGGCGCGGCTCATCTGGCGACTCGCCCAACGCGGCGACGCGTGTGTGGCCGACAAAGTCGGCGCCCAGCAGGCCTACGCGACCCGGTCGGCATGGTTCCCGAAACTGAAGTGGCCCAAGGTTCCGGCAATCCGTGCCGCGGCGACGCTGACACAGGCATACCTGGCCGTCTACGGCGCCGCGACGGCTACCGACGTCGCGCACTTCTTCGGAGCGCGTGTGAGCAACGCGAAGCTGTGGCTGGCCGAACTTGACGGGGAATTGACCACCGTGCGCTGCGGCGACCGCAAGGGATTGCTCGTGCTGACACGCGACATTCCCGACCTGACCGCCACGCCGCCCGCGGCGGCGGCGAAGTGGCCGCTGCGACTTCTGCCTTCGTGGGAATCGATGCTCATGGGCCATGCCGACAAGACCTGGACCGTCCCCGACGAGGCCGACCGCAAGCAGGTCTGGCGGAAGGCGGCGTTCGTCGCGGCCGTGGCAATCGCGCGGGGAAGGGTGGTTGCGACGTGGACGCACAAGCAGCAACGCGGACGCCTGGCCGTCGAGGTGCAGCCGCTGTCACGATGGCAGGCGTCGAAACACACCGCCCAGGTGCGTCGCGAGGCAAGAGCGGTCGCCGCACACCTCGAACTCGACGATTCATGCGTGACGATCGCGAAGTGACGTAACACACGCCCGACAACCGCCGAAATGACAGTGCTTCCCGGAGCCGGGAAACTCCGCAGGTGTTGCGCCGTAGCCGACAATTCCATGTTGCTGACCGGAACACTCCACGGCGCCAACGTATTAGCCGTGTGCCGACCACAAACGAGGTCGGTGAGACTTGTAAAGAGAACACCATGTCAACAACACTCAGACAGGATTACATCCTCAGTGTTCGCGGGGCGGGGGAGATGACGCATCCGGCGTGCGTCGCGGTGATGTGATCCTCACTGGTCGGACCCACGGAGGAGTCCGACGAGGATGCCTTCCGGGCCGGCAATGGCCCGGAAGGACGTCACCGAAGGCCTCCGCGTGCTGCTGCGACGCGGTACCGCGATGCACTTTGTGATCCTGATGAAACCGGAGTGAGCATTGTTCGCCGCGGCAAACGCATGCACCCGTAACCAGCAACCGCTCGTCCAGCCCGCCGCCCTTCGTTGGGCGGCGGGTGTCTTTTTGTTGGTGAGCGGCCGGGTGGCACGGCCGAGCGAGCGATAGCGAACTCGCCCGTGGTTGAGCGTAGCTCCACGGCTGTCGTCGCTTCGCGACGATAACCTTGCCACCCGGAGTGCGTCTGTCAGTGGTTGGACGTCGCTCCACGGGCGACGTCGCTATCGCTCCGTCGGCCGTGCCACCCGTGAATTCGGCGAGTCGTACGAAAGCGAGTGTCGGCCCGCAGGGCCGTACGGAGCGCTATAACTAGGCAACAAGCCCGCCGAAGCCGTAGTCGTCGTAATCGCCGGCCTCATATTCGTCGTCGTCCTCAAGCGGATCCTTGGGCCACGACGGGCTGGCGCGGTGGTGAACCTTGATGACGTGGGCCACCTGCTCGGCGAAGATCGCCCTGAGGATGTCGAGCGAGGCCGCGAGCGTCTCGTCGAACGGTTCGTCCTTGCTGCGGAAGAGCACCATCACCGCCATGCACCGGCCCTCGTGCATGCACGAATAGGCGAGCACCTGGCACCCGGAGAGGAAGCCGGCGTCGGCACCGACCCATTCGGCGAATGCCGCGGCATCATCGAAGGAGACGATCTCCGTCTCCTCGGTCATCTGCGGGCACACGGTGCCGCACAGATGGTTCAGCAGCACCGTGATTGTCTCGCGCGGGCAGTCGTAGTTTACATAGGCGCCGAGCTCGAACTTCGTGCTCGCGTCGGGCAGAAACACCGCGGCGTTCGTGGGCCCGGTCTTTGTGAGCAGGTACTCCAGCGCGGTTCGAAGCAGGTCCTCGACGTCGAGCTCCTGACGAAGCAGCATGCGGAACTCGGCAGCCATGGCGACCTCGTTCATCTGGTCGGAGACGTCTTCGTAGGCGGCGACGAGATCCTTGCACAGCCGATCGAGGTGATCGGACACCTCTTCGCGTGCAGCCATCAGCTTCTTACAGACGACCTGCAACTGTGCGAGCCGCTGTTCGCGATGCCCGTCGGCGCGTGAAGCCTTCAACGCCGCTTCGATCCTGGCGACGATGCCGTCCAATGGCGTCGAGACCTCGACGAGGTCAATCACGCCGCACTGCAGCGCTTCGACGGCCTGCTCGAACGAACCGTCTGAACTCAGGACGACGGTCTTCGTGAGCGGTGACGATTCCTGGAGCATCCGAGCCAGTGCGAGGCCGTTGCCGTCCGGCAGTGACGGGGACAGCACCACCAGGTCATAATCCCGCCGCGCCAACGCGGCTTGACCGGCTTCGAGTCCGGAGACGCATTCGCTGTGATGTTGACGCTCGGCGAGCTTGGCCGCCAGATCGGATTGGAGTCGTGACGAACCGCCGACCAGAAGGATCCGGCCGGGGCCCTGCAACATCGGTTGCTCGGTGAATGCATCCGCGATTTCCTGATCGAGATGGTCCATCGGCTGCCTTTCCCCTCCGCGTCCTTCGTTACCGGGTCACGCGACGCCGCGCTTCCGCTGATCCCCATCGATGTGAAGCCGAATCGTCGCCACGGCTCCACCTGTCGAACCGTTCTCCAGCGTGAGTCGCCCGCCGTGTGCATCGACAAGCTGTCGCGCCACGGCGAGCCCCAGACCAGGTTGTCGCCCGGCGGGCTTTTCGCTGAAGAACGGGTCGAACGCGTGCGTCAGTGCGTGATCGCTGAGCCCGGGTCCGTCGTCCCTCACCTGGATATTCAATCGGTCATCCAGGGTGTCGATTTGAACACGCACTTCAACCTGCGCCGAACCGGCGGCCTCAAGGGCGTTACGAACCAACTCCTGTACCACCCGGGTAATTTGTTCCGGATCGATGGTTAGTGCGGGGACTTGACCATCCACAACCAACTTGACCCGATTTTCTTCTTCACTTTTTCGATTGATCTCGTCAACCACCTGTCCGAGCAACTCGACGATATCGACAAGCCTGCACACCGGGCTGGCGGGTTCGGCAAACGAGCGCAACGCCGTGATCATGTCGCTGAGTTCGTGCGTCCGTTCGACGATCTGCTGGGCCATCGGCTTGAGCTCGGGATCCTTCAGACGCGTCGCCAGCAACTGCGAACGACCCGAGATGATTGCGAGCGGGTTATTCATTTCGTGCGCGACGCCCGCGGCGATCTCGCCGAGTGCGGCCAGGGCCTTGCTGCGGGCAAGCTCATCCTGGGCCCCCGTCAGCATCCGGTTGGTCTCGGCGAGCTCCTCGCCCAGCCGCTTGGCACCCTGGTGTTGGGCCGATGCGGCGATTGCGGCCCCCCAGGTCCGGCTGAGCGCCTCCAGGTGCAGCCGATCCGACCGGCCGTCCAGCGGAAGCTCGTGAAAAAGGACCGCGCTGACACCCCATCCGCATTTCAGCGCCAACAGCCGGACATCGCGTATGTTTCGAGCGTCCGCCAGGTAGTCGCTGAGCCAGGGCAGGAGGCCCAGCGCCTGCATGGAGACCTGCATGTCATCGCCGAGTTCGTCGACGCTCTCGGGGGCGAAGTGCCGTGCGATAAGGTCGCTTCGGAGCACGCGACCGTCGCTGGCGAACTGGAAGAACTGCCACGGCTGATCGTTCCGGCCCTGGTAGAGCATTCCGAAGAAGCCCTCGGTGAACGTCTTCGCGGCCGATTCGACAACCTTGCCGAGTACCGAGACCACGGACCCGCTTGGCATCGCCGCGGCGTGGAACTCCGAGATCGCCGTAAGCACTCGCGCCTGCGTCTCGGCGTTTTCTGCTCGTTGGCGCATGCCGGCATTGAGCCGTCCGAGAACCTCGTTGGCCCGGCTGACCGATCGCAGCAGCATCTCGGTGCTCGTCTCGACATCGAGCCCCAGGCTGTTGGCGCGGACCTCAACCTCGTCGAGCAGTTTCGGCGTGATCTCCTCGACGATCGCCGGATCGATGCCGAGGTGACCGCACATTGCCTCCACGTCCTCGCCGTACGCCGTGTGACCGACCGTGGTGATGTGCTGCTTCTTCACGATCACGTCGGCCAGAGACACAAGCTCGATCATCTCGCGGTGCGGCAGATCCGGCAACGAATCGAACGGCTGGCCGTGGAGCCACAGCACGTCACCCAGCGAGTTGGGCAGGTGCCAGTGCTCGGCGAGCCGCTTGCCCGCCGTGTGGCTGTCGATACCGATAACCTGTCGGCAGGCCTGGTCCAGTGGCACGCCCTGTGATTCGGCGAGTTCGATCACCCGGTCAAAGCTCTCGGGCATCACCAGGTGCAGGACCAGCTGGCCGAGATCGTGCAGGAGCCCGCTGACGTATGCCTCGCCCCGGGACATCCGGCCACGAAGCGACGTCCCCTCGACCAGCATCTCGCAGGTGATCCCCACCGCCAGGCAGTGCTGCCAGAACATCTTGCGGTCGAAGACGGGCGGATCCTTGCGGAGTTCACGACCGGCACTTGCCACGCCGTCGAACAGTTCCAGGACCTGGACGGACAACACGGCACTGCGGACGGCATCGAATCCAAGCAGTATGACCGCCCGGTCGATGCTCTTGACGATCGACGCCCGACCACGCGAATGGCATCGGCAGAGCTTGAGGACCTTGCTCGCGAGTGCCGGGTCCGACGCGACCAGGTCGATGACCTCCTTGGCCTCCGACGTCTCCGAGGTTGTCAGGTCGAGTAGTCGAACGGCCACCGCGCTGAGCGTCGGCAGCTCCTCCAGTTGCTGGAGGATCAACTCGACACGACGCACTTGTTGGCCCTGTGGGTGTGTCACCGGACCCCCCAAGACCGCGAGCGACGACCCGCGGTCATCTGCGGTCACACGTTGAGCAGTTCCGCCAGGCGGTTCACGAGCTCGGTGATGTTGAACGGCTTCTTGACGAAGTCGTCCGCACCGCTCTGGAGCAACTCGTCGATCTCTTCGCGTTTCACGACGCCCGAGACGATGACGATCTTCGTCTTGGCGGAATCCGGATTGGCGCGAACACGATCACAGACGAGGTTGCCGTTGATGTCCGGCAGCATGTAGTCCAGCAGGATCAGGTGCGGCTTGAATTGTTCGGTGAGCAGACCGGCGTCGTACCCGGTGCTGGCGGTCTTGATCTCGAAGCGATCATCGCGGCCCAGCACATCGACAAACAGATCGACGATCTGTTCGTCATCATCGACGATGAGGATCCGCTTCCGCGTGCTCTCGAGCACGTCGGTCGGTATCTCGTTGGTTCTCATGAACCGCAGCAGCTCAACACGCGGAATGCGCCGGAACTTTGATCCCGGTACCCGGAATCCGTTCAGCCGTCCGCTGTCGAAACACCTGATGATGGTCTGTTGCGAGACCTTGCAGATCTCCGCCGCTTCACCGGTCGTGAAGACCTGCTTGCCCGCCCAACCGTCGGCCCCGTTCCCCTTAACCATTGCCAGCCTCACTGTTTATGGTAGGCAGCGAGGGGCGGACCAGTTCCTCCGCACCCCCTATATTACCACGCTTCTCATCGACAGGTTCGGTCGCCAGTTGAAGCCTGTGCAACATGCGTTGCGACTGGTTCTCGTCCAAGCGGTGCAAAGGTCACATGCCGCCGAGCTGTACGACCCCCTACGGGCGATATCGGTCGCGATCAGAGATTGCCACAGCGGCCGGCGGCCTGGAATAGATGGGAACGATCGCAAGCGGATCGGTCGTCCTGCCCTGTTCGAACAGACGCGATGTCACCGCGAGACAGGCGATTGGATCGAATATCGGCTCGACGACCACGACGCCGGCCGCCGCACAACGCTCGCGAAGTTCCTGTGGCAGGTACCGGTCGCCCAACAAGGCCGTGAGGCCGTCGATGCGGACCGCGGCGGCGGCGGCAAGCCGTCCGGGTTGTTTGACAGTCCATGGGCCATCGTTACCGGCTCGATCGAGTCGCGTCTCCCAGACCGACCCTTCCTTCGATGCGAGGGCGACGGTAATCGGCCCCGTCCCAGGCTGGCGTTCGGCGACAACCAACGCCGTCGGCACCGCGACCAGTCGTGCACCCAGTGACTCGGCCAGCATCTTCGCCGTCGCGACGGCGACACGCAGTCCGGTAAAGCCGCCGGGGCCCGTCGACACGCCGACGACACCGGTATCCGCCGGCACGAGTCCCAGCCGCGTATACAACCGGTCGATGGCGGCAAGCAGATCGTCGTCGTGCCTGGCCGATGCACCGAGCCACTCGACGTGATCTAGGCCGTCGTGATCACGGACCGCGACGCCGCCGCGTCGCTGCGATGCTTCGATGGCCAGCAATACGGGTGTCGCGCTCATTGCATCGGGTCCGCCGGCGGAAGACCGCCGAGCCGGATCGCCAGGAACATCGCTTCCTCGGCCGATGGTGGGGCGGCCAGGTCGATCGGGACCACCGTCCCCATCTCGTGATCGCTATTGAGGATGATGGCCCGGCCGCCACGCATCGCGATGCCGTTTTCCACGTGCTCGTGTCCGAGGCAGAACAGCTTTGTGCCCCAATGGCCGGCGAGCGTTTCCACTTCGCGATCACTCCACCCGCGACCCCACACCATCAGGTACGCCGAACCGTCGGGCGGGCGGTAGTCCGATTCGACAAGCTCGCGATCGAGGATCGACGGGTCGAAGTCCGGGAACTTCCGGGGCGACGGCAGCGAGTGCGCGCACAATACGCCCGATGTGCTGCGGCACGCCAACGGCATGGCACTGATGAACCGGCCGATGGCCTGTGCGACCTCTTCCCACGCGTCCCCGAAGGCGAATTCCAGGCCGTCGTTGAACAGGGCGACGTTGTCTCCGGCGCCCTTGGTGACACGCTGGCCCGTCATCTGGGCCAACTCGTGGTTGGCCATCAGAATGTGGACCTGGCCGGGGTGGTCCGTGACCAGCCGGGCGGCACGGGCCAACATCCGGTGACTGAGGTCCACACCATTGACGAGCATCTCGCTGTGGATGATCTCGTGGAGAATCACGTGATGGTCGGGCGACGAATCCAGGTCGGCGAGCCGGACGATCTTCTCGAAGTGATCCGGGTTGTCGTGCAGGTCCCCGGTCACCAGCAACCGGCCACGCGCGGGCAGGTTCACCGCGGACCCGACGCGGTGCGGTGACGACCGCAGCGTATCCGCAGCGCTGTCGAAGAGTTCGCAGAACGCAGTTGCGTCGTGGATCGGAATCGAGACGGGCACGCACTAAGAATACCCGGCTGTTCCCTGGGGCACCTTAGCTGTTCCCTGTACGACCCGCGTGTTCCTTCAGGGGCGGGCGAGCCGCCCCTGCCACGCGCTGTTCATGTCCAGTTGGCCAGCAACGTCAGAAAATCATTGATCCCGACCTCGCAGTCAAAGTTGACGTCACCGGTGCAGAACGGCGGGCACGACGGACAGGGGCCCCACGCGGCGAGCAGGTCAAGGAAGTCGTTGATCCCGACGGCGCCGTCGCCGTCGAGATCGCCTGGGATCCGGGTCCCGTCGTTGAGCTGGAGGATCACGACGTCCTCGAGTTCGTCGATGAGCACGAGGTCGAGGTCCGCGTCGTTGTCGATGTCAACCAGAACCGCACACGACGCCGCGTCCGGCGCGAGAAACTCCTGGTCGAACGTGAACGAGCCCGACCCGTCGTTCGTGAACACGAACCAGTTGCCGTTGAAACTCGACGTCAACCAGTCAAGATCACCGTCGCCGTCCAGGTCGCCCAGGTCCGTCGCCAGCGGGAACGGGTCGGTGGGTAGGATCACGGGCGGGGCGAGCCCGCCGGCGCCGTCGCCGAACAGGATCGCGCCGTTGTTCTGGGTGCTGTTGGCGGTCGCGACATCCTCGGTGCCGTCGCCGTTGACGTCGCCGAAGACGAGCATCCACACGGCACCGCCGGCGCTCTGCGGGACCAGGGGCGTGAACGTGGCGTCGCCGTTGCCCCTGTTCACGATGATCGTCTGGCTGTCGCGGGCACCGACGATGAGGTCGAGGATACCGTCGTCGGTCATGTCCGCCGCGGCAAGTGCCCACTCCTGCGACCCGCCGCCCTCGAAGAACGTCGGCGCCCCAAAGACGCCGCTGCCGTTGTTGAGGAGGATCGACATGTTGTTGGACAACCGGTTGGTGTTGACGATGTCCATATCGCCGTCGCCGTCGACGTCGAGCACGGCGATGCCGCGTGGCTGCGAGCCGACGGTGATCTCCTGGTGCGGGCCGAACGTGCCGTCGCCGTTGCCGAGGAGAATCGACACACTGGCAGTGTTGATATTGGCGACGCAGACGTCGGCGAAGCCGTCGTGGTTGAAGTCGCCGGGCTCTGACGGGCTGGCCCGCATGTTGATCGGAAAAGTGGGCTGGATGAAGGGATCGTACTTGCCGGTGCCGTTAGCCTGGTTCATGAAGACACGCAGGTCCGCGGTGTCCTCGTTGACGACCGTGATGTCCGCCCACCCGTCGTTGTTCAGGTCGGTCGCGATCCCGCCGTACGCGCGGCTGCCCTGGGCCGGGAACGTCCGTGTCGTCATGCTGTCGAGAAACGTAAAGCTCCGCGTCGCCGGCGCGGCGGCGTTCCAGAACTGCCACGAGTACCCGGCGGATCTCAAGGTCGTCCCGCCGGGTGTCTGGATGTCGTGCGAGAGGATCACCATCACCTGCTCGCCGAAGAACAGGTCGGCGTCCGGATCGAGCGTGACCGTCTGGTTGCCGTTCGAAAAGCTGTACGTGCCGGAGACCGTTCCGCTCCACTTCCCGAACGCCCAGAACGAGCCCGCATTGATCGACGCCGGGTCGACGGCCATGTCGAACGTGACCGAGATCGAGCCGGTGGGCAGGGCGTTCAGAGAATGACGCGCCGGCTGCACTGTTGAAACAGAAAGGACACCGGCTGTCGCGGTGTTCGACACGACCAGGAGTGCCGTGACGACCGACAACAGACGCCCGGTGAGCGGGGCGATGCGAGCCATGGGATGAGACCTTTCCTCTTTGGAGCGGCAGACAGGCGTGGACCACCCATCATAACCCGCGCTCGGCATGATCAAAGAAAAAGATCTCCGGGGGCCTCCGAGGGCTTCAGCCGACGCTTGCGTGGCTGAACGATCGCGTTGGAGCGACCGGCCGCCGTGCCCTGCCGCACCATGCCGACATTCACGATCCGGTCCCATGCGCTCTCGGCATTGACCGGAGAATATTCGATGCCGATCGAGCGGCGGCCGAGCGCCCGGGCGACCGTGCCCGTGGTGCCGCTGCCCAGGAACGGGTCCAGCACGAGGTCACCGGGATTCGAGCATGCGCGGATCACGCGCTCGAGGTACACCTCCGGAATCTGGTTGTGGTGCTGCGACCGCCGTTCCTTGTTGTTGCCCTGGATTCGTCCCCAGTACTGGCCGTACCAGACGTCCAGCGGCACTCGCATGCCCTTGTTGTTTTCCTTGGCCATCGTGCGCGGGTCGAAGTAGACGGTCGCGCGGTCGGAAGGCTCGAGCACAGCGTCGGCGTTCCAGGTTCGCTCGGCGCCATCGCGAGCGAAGTACAGGGCGTGGACCTTGCTCATGATGAACGAGCTGTTGCGATGCTGGCCGAACCGGAAATGCCAGATGCACCAGTTGATCATGTTCAGCCCGCGTCGCTTGAGGTGCACGACCGTTTCGGCGGCCGTATCGTCGGGGATGTTGACCCACAGGCTGCCGTGGGGCGCCAGCGTTTCG
>Ga0209988_10000775_pt1 | contig 20276 bp, 20 predicted proteins | sample N075metaG_FD_183115 | JGI IMG/M metagenome (GOLD analysis project Ga0209988, IMG submission 183115) | Deep subsurface microbial communities from Kermadec Trench to uncover new lineages of life (NeLLi) - N075 metaG (SPAdes) (version 2) | ecosystem: Environmental > Aquatic > Marine > Ocean trench... | reverse complement strand
ATATGGATTTTCATCCAAAGGATTTGCCAATTTTTAAAACATATGATCTAAAAGACGAAAAGGATGCATCAGATGCAGTAAACGATATGGTAGATCTTGGATTTAGCAATAGAAAAGAAGGATTCAAAGTTTTGATGCCAAAAAAAACAAAACTTGCAAAAAGGATTGGATTTTCAATTACAACTGGCGTCAACTATGGATTAAGGAAAAAAAAAGAAGTTTGTGACATCAAGTATTGGACATATCATTATGACAGTGAGCACTATGCCATGGTTTTGATAAGCAATAAGGTTCTTGAAGATCTAGGTTTTTGATTTATCAAAAATATTGTACAGTTTGGTCATGTGTGCAAGGACTCCAGTCAACAAAATTCCCAAAATTGCTCCTCCAATTACATCCATTGGGAAATGCTGTAAAACATAGATTCGACTAAGTGACACCAAAATCGGATAGGCAAATAACAAATAACATCCTCTAGGGAATCTATCAGATAAGACATATGCCAAGACAATTCCAAAAATAACAGATCTTGCAGCATGGCCTGATGGGAATGATGCGTCCAATCCGCCTTCACAGAACATAGCAAAGGTATCACGACTAATTTCTACTGGAAACGGCACTCCTTCATAATCAAAAGAAGGCCTATCTCGGTCCACGCCACATTTTATGTAACCTGTAAGCAATGTGGAGAGAAGCATAAGAATCATCAGGGTGATGCCAATTCTTCTGGTTTTTTTTATCAGAAGAATAATGACTCCAAATCCTAGCATGTAAAAGGTATCCCCACTTTCAGTTATTGATTGCATTATGATATCTAAAACTGGATTTCCAACATTCTCTGCAACAAAAGAGATTACACTTTGGTCAAAACCTTCAGAAATTTCAAAATACACCAAGCCAAGAACAATCAAAAATAAAATTACTAAAAGAACAAATGAACGAGACCTAAAATCAAAAATCCAATTTTGCAATTAATTAAACCACATAGACATCATTTTTAATTTTTCCTAGTTAAAAAAAGTTTGAAATAAATCATCTGGTTCCTATGGAGATTTCAGAAATCTGATCGGCTCAAAGAATTTAACCAAGTGGATAATAGAGGGATCGTGAAGGTCCTCACACTAGATGATTTTGATCTTAAAGATAAGACCGTTTTTTTAAGAGTAGATATGAATTGTCCAATAGATTCCGAAACCCTGGAAATTACGGGGACCAAAAGAATTGAAGAAGTAATTGAAACAATTCAATCATTAAGAGAATCTAAAGTAGTGGTTGCGTCCCACCAAGGAAGAGTTGGAAACAAAGACTATACAAGAATGGACAAGCACGCCAAAGTTTTAGAAAAACTATTGAATAAAAAAGTAAAGTATATTGAAGATGTAATTGGAATTGCTGCACAAAATGAAATTAAAAATTTGAAAAATGGTGAAGTGTTACTTTTAGATAATCTACGTTTGTGTGCTGAAGAAAATTATGAATTCTCACCCGAAGCTGCCTCAAAAACCATCATGGTAAGTAGACTAGCCAAACTCTTTGATCTTTGTGTTTTAGATTCATTTCCAAGCGCTCACAGATCACATCCGTCAATTGTGGGATTTCCACAAATTTTGCCCTCATGTGCAGGACGTCTTACCGAAAGGGAGGTTAGAAATCTTGATGAAATAATGACAGTTGCCAAGGCACCACATGTTATTGTCTTAGGAGGCTCAAAGGTGCAAGATAGACTTGAGGCAATCCAACTGTTAATTCAAAACGGACGTGCAGACCACGTCTTACTTACAGGAGTAATTGGAAACGTATTCATGCGTGCCCAGGCACGAATCAAGTTTCCGCTAGGCATAGAAAGAGAAGAAGAGGTAGTAGCAAAGGCTCATTTTCTAATAGGAGAGTATCCAGATGTTTTTTCCACACCAGTAGATATTGCCATTGACAAGGATGGAGAAAGAGTGGAGATGGACGTAAGAGAAATTTCCAAGGGAGATAAAATTTATGATTTAGGTCCGAAGACATTAGATTTCTATTCAAAGTTAATCGCAGGTGCCGGAACTGTTTTCATCAGTGGTCCTGCAGGATTTTTTGAAAAAGAAAACTTTAGCTTTGGAACAAAAGGATTGCTAGAGACGGTGGCAAATTCAATGGCAACCACAATAGTTAGTGGAGGACATTTGAATTCAGTTCTAAAGAGCCTAGGATTAACAGATAAGATAAATCATGTCAGCACAGCAGGTGGTGCACTAGTTCTGTATCTTACCGGTGAAAGGCTTCCAATGATCAAAGCATTGGAAGAGGCTGCAATAAGATATAGAAGTTAAAGTGTTTCCTTACAGGAAGGATTAGGGCATATTTGTTTTTCAGATTCACTCAGATAGATTTTGTTGTTACAAGAATTACAATGACGTTTTTTAACAGAATCAAAGAGCTTAAGCCAGATTGTTGTAAAGTTTTGTGCAATGTTTCTTGCAAGACCGGAATCACAAATCTCATTGATGTAGGGTTCTAAATCATCAATTAACCAAGAAGAATCAAAATCTCCTCCCAGCTTTAGTGTTTCAAAGATTTCATCGTTGGTAAATTTAGTATCAACATTATTGTATTTTTCAAAAATAATTTTTCTAATTTGTAGTTGAATTGGAGTAGATGGAGTAAATGTACTCATTTACTAGTATAGGTTTGCTGCCTCTTCTTTTAACGTATCTACATCTTGAGAATCTTTCAGATGCTTTCCAAGATAAGAGTAAAGAGCAGATTTTAGAACTTTGAGTGAGAGTAATGCACATTTTATTCGTACCGCTTGTAGATGTTCAAGGCCCAGTTCACTTAGAATATCATTTTTTGAGATGTTTCTGACCTCATCGATTTCTTTGCCCTTTACAATTTCTGTCAATACTGACGAGCAAGCCATGCAAATAGCGCAGCCTTTGCCATGAAATTTAATATCCGATACTTTGTTATCATTAAATTTCATGTCAATATCGATGCTGTCCCCACATAATGGGTTGGAGTCATGAAAAGTAACATCATGGTCTTCGATTTTTCCATAATTGATTGGATTTCTTGAATAGTCAATAATCATCTCATGATAAATGTCAGCGTTGCTCAAAGTTTGAAAATCCTCGCTACCTTGTTTAATGAGTTGATTAATTTATCAATCTCTTCTTTTGTGTTGTAAATGTAAAAGCTTACTCTGGATGTAGCAGCAACGTTTAGTCTTTCCATAAGCACTTGAGCGCAATGGTGTCCGGATCTTATTGCTATTCCTTCTCCATCTACTATTTGGGCTACGTCATGTGGATGGACATCTGCAAAATTAAATGAAATTACTCCACCACGTTTTGAGATATCCCTTGTTCCATAGATGTGTAGTCCCTTAACACTAGATAGTTTCTCCAGAGCATAGGAGGTCAATTCAATTTCGTGTTGTCTAATGTTATCCATTCCAATTTTTAAAAGATAGTCGATTGCGGCACCAAATCCAACAACATCAGCAATGCTTGGTGTTCCGGCTTCAAACTTGTATGGCAAATCATTCCAAGTTGTTTCGTATTTGTGAACTTCTCTTATCATGTCACCGCCGCCTTGAAATGGATTCATAGTCTCTAAAACTGATGTTCTAACCCACAAAATTCCAATGCCAGTGGGACCTAGCATTTTATGTCCGGAAAATGCAAAAAAGTCACAGCCTAATTTTTCAACATCTACCCTCATGTGAGGTACTGCTTGGGCACCATCAATCAAGGTCAATACTCCTGCAGCCTTACATTTGGATATTATTTTCTCAGCATCAGAGATTGTTCCCAAAACATTTGACACCAGACTGAAGGTAACCAGTTTAACCTTACCTGTGGCAAGATATTTGTCAAGGTCATCTAAAATTAATTCACCATCGTCATCCATGCCAATGTACTCTAATTTTGCGCCTTTTTCTTTGGTCAATAATTGCCAGGGAACAATATTACTATGATGCTCATACTCAGTAGTAACGATGATGTCGCTTTCCTTCAAATGATCTCTTCCCCATGCATATGCAACTAGGTTAATTGCCTCGGTTGTTCCTCTAACAAAAATAATTTCTTTCCTGTTTTTAATATTGATTAAATCTGCAACCTTATCTCGTGTTTGTTCGTATAGTTCAGTCGCCTCTTCTGCTAATGCATAAACTGCTCTGTGAATGTTAGCATTATGATTTCGATAAAAATCGGTTATTGCATCTATTACTTGGTTCGGTTTTTGTGTGGTAGATGCATTGTCCAAATAAACAAGATCCTTATTTTCTCTAACAGTCCTCTTTAAAATTGGAAAGTCTTTTCTAATATTTTCAAAAGATGTTTGTGAGCTTTGCATTATCTAAACCTCCACGTAAATCTTGTTTTGTTCTATTTTAACATTGTACGTCTTTAGTGGATTTTCAGCAGGAAGATTTTGCGGTTTTCCATCTTTTAAATTAAACACAGAAAGATGCAAGGGACATCGAACTCCTTCTTCGCTAAGAAATCCAGTTGACAAGTCGGCTTCTGCATGTGTACATATCATATCAGTTGCGTAAATATTTCCCTTTAGGTTTGCCAAAAGAATTTTTTTATCATCAGTATGAAATCCAAACAGCTGTCCATCTTTCACTTGGTCTAAACTACAAGCTTTAATCCACTGAGACAACTTGATCACCTGTATTTGTAGTGCTGCTCAATCTCCGCATCTTCGTTGTATCGAGTTTCTTCAATTTCAACGAATTTTGCAAGTTCTTCATCAGTGTTTATTGTTAATTCTTTGTCATTCCATTTTGATTCAATTAGGTATGCAATCCATGCTCTTACTTGGAAAGACATTTTTCTTGATAATGGTTCCAAGAATCCTTCAATAATTGTTTTTTCTGCCTCATCATGGCTTAAACATCTTGTTTCAAGATAGAAGAGTTGTTCCTCGTCAATCTGAGCTACAGTTGCAGAGTGAGTGGCCTTGACATCATTTGTAAGAATCTCTAAACCCGGAATTGAATCTGATTTTGCATCCTTGTCCAATAGAATCGACCGTCCTGACAAAAATGAGTTTGATTTTTTTGCATTCTCCTTAATTCTAATCATTCCTTTGAACAGCGATTTGGATTTATTTCTAAGGATAGACTTTTCAACGACTCTTCCCTCAGTTGCGGGGGCCTCATGATTTATGTTTATTTGAATGTCAAATGATTGTTCATTGTTTCCAAAGATTACTTCAGAGTCATTGGCAGAAGCACCTGAACCATTAAGATTGTATTCTATTTGGTACCTAGACAAAATAGCACCAAACAATCCAGAATACCAGTTTACTTTGGCATCTTGTCCCAGGTCTGTTCTTCTAGTACAAAAGTTAACTGTGCTTTGGTTCATCATTTGCAAGGTTGTCACATCGAGTTGAGCATTGGACGCGACATTTGTGTTAAATAATTCAAGATATGCTTGCTGTTTTTCTGATTTTGTTGAGTAGAGTTCTTGAACAATTGTTCCCTCGCAACTCTCATCTGCATATACAATGTTTCTGGATATTATAGATATGCCATCATCAGACAAACAAGTTAGGATGTGAATTGGTTTGTCTAGTATGAGATTTTTTGGAATATGAATAAAAATTCCCGAATTAAAGGCTGCATTGTTTAGTGCTGTAAATTTATCGTTTTTAGAGTCGGAGGATTCGAGTGATTTTTTTACTAGATCAGGATTATTTTTTATTGCATCCTCAATTGATGAGATTATAAGTCCCTTTGACTTTAGTTCATCAGAGATATTGATTTTGTGAATATGAGTTCCAATTTGTATAACACAGGTTTCCTTTTCTAATTCTCCTAATCGTTTTTGCAGAAAACTTGGGATTGCATCAGTTGTTGATAATGACAGGGATACTTGTTGTGGGTCCATTTTTTTGGCATCAGTGTATTTGTTGTAAAGTGGGGAAGTCTCAATTGGAAGGCTCTCATAAACAGATAGAGAATTTTTCCTGTATTCTTTTAGCCAATCTGGCTCATTTTTAGATGAAGAAATTTCATCAATGTGGCTAATACTAATAGTCGAAAGGGTTTGAGACATGACTAAACATTTTAGTCTAACCGACTGAATTATCCATCTCTATTTTGATGAGTCGGTTTAATTCTACTGCGTACTCCATTGGTAACTCTTTTGTAAATGGTTCCATGAATCCATTTACAATTAATGAAAGGGATTCGTCTTCGGAAAATCCTCTACTCATAAGGTAAAAGATTTGATCATCACCAATTTTTCCTACAGTCGCCTCGTGAGTGATGGTGGCGTCTTCTTGGTTGATTTCCATGTATGGATAAGTCTCAGTCTTTGATGTGTCATCTAATAGCAAGGCATCACATCTTACAGTTGCCTTTACATTGGTAGCACCCTTTGCAACGCTTAGCAATCCTCTGTATGTTGATTTTCCATTAAGTCTGCTTACAGATTTTGAAGTAACTTTTGAGGTAGTGTTTGGTGCAAGGTGGATCATTTTAGCTCCTGTATCTTGATGTTGGTCTTTTCCTGCAAATGCAACTGATAGTGTTTCACCATATGCGCGCTCACCCAGCAGATATATGCCAGGATACTTCATTGTGAGTCTGCTTCCAATGTTGCCGTCAATCCATTCTACTGTTGCACCTTCATATGCATAAGCACGTTTTGTTACAAGATTGTAAACATCGTTACTCCAGTTTTGGATTGTCGTGTATCTTAGTTTTGCATCTTTGTGTGCAACTAGTTCTACAACAGCAACGTGTAGTGATTCTGAAGAATAGACAGGAGCGGTACATCCCTCAATGTAATGCACTTCTGCACCTTCATCTACAATGATCAATGTTCTTTCAAATTGACCAATGTTTTCTGCATTGATTCTAAAGTATGCTTGTAGAGGCATGTCAACTTTTACGCCAGGTGGGATATAGATGAATGAGCCGCCACTCCATACTGCACTGTTTAGTGCTGCGAATTTGTTGTCTTCTGGAGGAATAATTTTAGCAAAGTATTTCTTAAAAATCTCTGGTTGTTCTTTTAGAGCTGAATCAGTATCTAAAAACAAGACTCCTTGTTTTGCTAAATCTTCTCTTAAGCTATGATAAACAACTTCTGACTCGTATTGTGCCCCAACACCTGCAAGGAATTTCTTTTCAGCTTCTGGAATTCCTAGCTTGTCAAAAGTACTTTTTACTTCTGCAGGAACATCGTCCCAATTTTTTTCAACCTTCTCAGTTGCTTTTGCATAATAGTAGATATTTTGGAAATCAATTGCACTGAGATTTCCGCCCCAAGTAGGCATGGGTTTTTTCATAAATATCTCATAGGATCTTAGTCTAAAGTCAAGCATCCATTGTGGCTCATCCTTCATTTTACTGATTGCGATTACAGTATCCTTTGAGAGTCCTTTTTTGCTGAGATGTACATACATGTCAGTTGAATCTTTAAAATCATATTTTGAATGATCCATATCAAGATTTTCAATTGCCATGTTGAACATAACCCCGTTATATTATAAATAGATGCGGAAAAATAGGTTCAGCTAAATAGGCAGAGCTAAACTAGCGCATGAAGCTAATCTAACTTAGTTTTGAATTATTTGTTAGGAAGCCAAAGATTCGGAAGAAAATAAAAAAAGAGGTTATAGTTTTGGTATGGCTCTAGTGTATTTGGAAGACATCAACACAACAGCTCCTATTGCAACAAACATTACAACTGTTGCAATTACTCCAAATTCAGGAATCACATTAAACATCAAAATTTCTCCTCGTGGTCCACTCCAATTTTCTTCGTCACCTGGTAGTCCAAAACCAAGTATAGTTACTTTGATGTCCACTGGATCAACTGAATCTAAAGGTATAGTTGAATGGATACCAGTTCCTTCATCTTCATATGCCCCCAAAATTGAAAGAATCTCTTGACCATTTTGTGAAACCAAAAGATCATAGTTTGCATCTTTTATTACAGCCCCACCACTTGAATCTCTAAATTTTATTTCAAGTGACATTTCTTCATTGGCTACCGGATTACTTACTATAATTTCTGCACGTACTTTGCCATCTTCAGAGATTCCAGAAACTGTTGTTTCATCTTCCGGAGGAGCACCAACAATAATTGTTCCTGGTGCGATTTCTGTTCCTTCAGTTGCTTGAACAGTTACTACTCCTGCCATCCATGGGTGAACCATACAAAAGTAAGTAAATTCACCTTCTGATTCAAATTTGTGTGAGAAAGTTGTTCCTGCCATAAACAAGCTACTGTCAAATTCACCAGAGGGTCCCTGTGCTGCGCTTCCAGCAGTAACGGTGTGAGCTGCCGTGTCATCGTTGGACCATGTTACCTCGCCACCAACATCGATTGTTACCTCATATGGAACAAAACATTCGTTTGTCACCTCACATCCTGGAACCGAAGTCCCTTGTGGAGCGCTAACACTCACAGTTGCATGATCTGCAAATGCAGGACTTGCAACAACAATTATAGAGATTGTAAACAGTATCAAAAATGAATCTAGCATTATTTTCTTTTTAGAATGCATTGTAATCAGTACAAAAGTGTGGCTTAAAAGATTGTTGCAAGGCTATTGCAATAATGTTTCTTTGATTTTGTCAAAGGATCCAAGAACCGTATGCACTTCAGCTACAGTGTTTTTCACATTGAAATTTTTTAGCTCATCAGCAGTAAATGGTCCTATAGCCACAATTGAAGATTTTTGCAAATTTTCCAATAATGAATTTTTCTCATGATCCTTGGACATTATCTCAAAAAAGGCTCTAACTGATGATGCACTTGTAAATACAATTCCGTCAATTTTATTTTGAGCAAAAAGTTCTCTAAATTCATTCCATTGGGTCGTGTCCCTAAACGCACATACATCATATAGAAGAATTTCTTTTACATCAATTCCTATTTTGTTTAATAGTTCTTTCAAAAATGGAGTGGAGGCTCCGCTTCGTGGCACAATTATTTTTTTCCCAACTGCATGTAATTTTGTAAATAATTCCCCTACACCAACTGAAGAGAAGGTATTTGGCATATGTGCAACTTTGATTCCTTCTTTTTCCAGTGCATCTTTAGTTTTAGGGCCTACGGCTATCACTATTGTGTTTGCCACTGCTAATTGTAATTTTTCAAATTTTGAAACTTGTCTTGCAGTATCAAAAAGGAGTCTTACAGCTTTTGAGCTCATAAATACTGAATAATCAGGATCATATTGTTTTAGCGAATCTAAAAATTCGTCAACTATTTTTTCACCCTTACTTACCAGTTCAATTGTAGGTAATGGAAGAGGTCTTACGTTATTTTTTGTAGCCATCTCAATAAATTCTGAAGAGTCTTCTTTGGATCTGGTGATAGCAATTATCTTTCCTTCAAGCATTTTTTCTCCATCCTAAAGTATCTGACAAATCCACTACCTTGCCTATTATAATATTGGTAGGTGGTGTAATTTTTGCAGCCTTAACATATTTTGCTATATTTGACACATTTCCTTTAACCATTTTTTGTTGTGGAGTAGTTCCGTTTTGTATTACAGCAACAGGGGTGTTTTTATCAATCCCTCCAGCAATTAGCTGCTTGCAAATAATATCAATTCTGGATAATCCCATCATAATTACAATAGTGTCAACTGATTTTGCAAGCCTTTTCCATTTTACAGCTTCTTTTTTCTTTTCTGGGTCTTCATGACCTGTAACAAAAACTACCGAAGAAGAATAGTTTCTATGAGTAAGTGGGATTCCAGCATATGTAGCTGAACCAATTCCAGAAGTAATTCCGGGAACAATTTCATATTTCACTTTGTGTTCCTTTAGAAATTCTGCTTCTTCTCCACCACGTCCAAAAATAATTGGATCACCACCTTTTAACCTAACAACATTTTTTTCAGATTTTGCATGTTTCAACATCAAGTCATTTGTCATATTTTGATGAGTTGTATCATCTCCTACTGCTCGTCCAACGTAGATTTTTTTTGCAGATTTTGGAATTAAGGAAATTATTTTTTTGCTTACCAACCTATCATAAAGTACCACGTCAGCTTTTTGTAATAATTCCACTGCCTTTAATGTAATTAATTTACTGTCACCCGGACCTGCACCGACAAGATAGACTTTTCCTGTCATTTTTTATTCCATTCCTCTACTTTCTCTCTCCAATTTAATGCAAGATGATTTACTCCTTTCTCACGAAGTTCTTCTCCTACTCTTTGACCTAATGAAACAGGATCATTTTTGGGTCCTGATTTTTTTACAAGAATTGATTTTTTTCCATCAACTGAAAATGCCGACACACTAAGACTCATCTCCCCTACAGTTGATTGGGCATATGCACCAATGGGAAATCTGCATCCAGAATCGACATAATCAGATAAAGCACGTTCTGCCTCAATTTCCAACCTAGAATTGGCATCTTCAATTTTTTTTAGCATAGAAAGGGTATCAAAATCATCTGCCCTTGCAACAAGGGCGAGTGCACCCTGACCAGGAGATGGAGAAAAATCATCAATAGACAGAGTGGAGTACTTTACATCAAGCCCTAGTCTCGTAATTCCAGCTTGGGCGAGAACAACTGCATCGTAATCACTTCCAGACACTTTTCTAATTCGAGTTTCAATATTTCCCCGTATTGGTTTAACAATCACATCAGAGCGTTTTCTTTTTACCTGTACAGCACGCCGTAAAGAACTAGTACCAATTATAGCTCCCGGTTTTATTGTATCCAAGGTGGTGCCATCCGAGGAGATAAAAATATCGTTTGCTTTTTCTCTTTTTGGAATACAAGCCAAAACTAAGTTTTCATCTAATGTAGAGGGGACATCTTTAAGACTATGAACTGCAAATTCTATCTTTTTTTCCGCTACTGCTCTATCAATTTCTTTTTCAAATATTCCTTTTTGGTCAATAGTGAATAAAGGTCTATCATCAATATCACCTTTAGTCTTTATTGTTTTAATTTCAAATTCTAAATCAGGATTGATTTTTTTTAGCTCAGATATTATGCCGTTTGTTTGTGCAAGAGATAGTTGACTTCCTCTTGCTCCAACTACATACTTCAATTTTTCACCGACTTGAGAGCCTTTTGATAAACATCAAGAGTTTGATTTAGATCAGTTTGTGTGTGGGCATTAGATAGAAAAATAACTTCAAATTGAGAAGGTGCAATAAATATTCCATTTTTCAGTAATGTTTTAAACATTTTTTGGAATTTTTTGGAGTTAGCCTTTTTTGATGTGGCATAATCTGTTACAGGTTTATTTGTAAAAAATATCTGAAACATTGAAGAGATAAAATTTATCTGATGCGGAATCTTGAGGTCCGTTGCAATATCATCTAATGCGTGGACAAATCTTGCATTATAACGCTCAAGTTTAGAATAAAGTTTGTTTTTGATTTTGTTTATTGTGTTAACAGAACTTATCGCAGCTGAGACTGATATTGGATTTCCAGCAAAGGTAGATGCCTGATAAACTTTACCTCCTGGGGAAAGCAAGTCCATAATATCCTTCTTGCCTCCAACTGCAGCAATAGTAAATCCGTTTCCCAAGGCTTTTCCAAGTGTAGTAATGTCGGCTTTAATTCCAAAGTATTGCTGCGCGCCACCAGAAGAAACTCTAAAGCCAGTTACAACTTCATCAAAAATTAGTGGAATATCATGTTGTTTTGTAATTTTTCTCAAGTCATGTAGAAAATTTTTTTTAGGTAAAATTAAGCCCATGTTTGCTAAGATTGGTTCGACAATAACACCTGCTACGTCTTTGTTTTTTCTAATTGTGCTTTCCAAATCTTCAAAATTATTGTATTGCACTACCAAGGTATTTCTTGATACTTCATCTATCACACCGTCAGAAACTGATATTCCATTATGCGCAGAACCCGAACCTGCTTTAACTAAAACAGTGTCATGGGCCCCATGATAACATCCTTCAAATTTTATGATCTTTTTCTTTTTTGTAAAACCACGCGCTAATCTTATTGCAGTCATGGTTGCCTCACCGCCAGTGTTAACCAGTCGAACCTTTTCAATGGAGGGAAAGTTTGTACAAATTAATTTTGATAATTCAATTTCAGCAGAAGTTGGAGTACAGTACAATGTCCCGTGTTTTAATTGATCTTTTACAGCTTTGAGAATTTCTTTTCTTCCATGTCCTAAAAGTAAAGAACCATACCCGATACAATAGTCTATGTAACGATTTCCATCTTCATCCCAAAGGTATGCCCCGTCGGATTTTTTTGTGAAGAACGGATATGGTTCAAAATACCTTACTGGGCTGTTGACACCAGATGGAATTACCTTTTTTGCATTAGTAAATAATTTCTTAGAACTAGTCAACAATTGATTGTGTATTTGGGCCATTATTATTCGTAATATCAGGAATTTCCTGACTTTCGCTGCTTTGCAAATTTGCCTCTAAACAAAAATGCCACAAGTGTTGTACCAACATATGGGGCTGTACAATAAAGCCATAAATCATTAATCGAACCAGATAACAAAGCAGGTGCCAGTGCGCGTGCGGGATTCATTGCTGCACCAGAGATTACAGCTAAAAAGAAAATGTCAAGGCCCACTATTCCACCAATTGCAATTCCACTAAACCCCTTGAGGCCTTTGGTATAAACTACAGTAAAGATTACTGCCATCAATAATCCTGATGCTAGTACTTCTACAGGAAATATCAAAAAAATTGAATAGTCATAGTTTGGAACATTTGCTCCAAGATTTGCCTCTGTTCCAATAAAAGTCATTACAAATAAAGAGCCAAGTATTGCACCAATGATTTCTGCTGTCAAATACCAAGCTATCTGAATTTTAGTAATATGACCTGTGATATAATATCCAATTGTAACTGCGGGGTTGAAATGCGCAAGTGAAATTTTTTTAAAAGAATACACGCCAATAATTAATGCAATAAATGGAGTAACTGCTACAAACCAAATTCCATATGCTCCACCAATCTGCATATCATAAACTATAGACCCCGTTGCAAAGATTACAAGAATAAATGTTCCAATCAGTTCAACTGTAAAGATTTGTGGATTTGAATATGTCATAAATCATCTTCAAGTTTTTTTATCAATGTCAAGATTTTTGATCCTATTTGGTCTTGAATCTTTCTCACCTCATCAATTGTTTTTCCTTTAGGATCAGCAATGCTACTTTCCAGCATATCTTTTACAAACAATGAAGTACATGACTCTTGTTCTATACATCTCATGTTTACAGATTTGATTGAATAAGCTCCAAGATTGCCATTTGATTGATTCAAAAACTTTTTGGGTAAAATAAAAACCAAATCCTCACTTGATTATGTAAACAGCCCAATCAGGTATGTAAAGGCAATTCCCAAAGCAGCGCTACCAGGAATGGTGATTATCCATGCAAATACAATCTGTTTTCCTACATTCCATCTTACTGCACGCCGCCTTCTTACAGATCCGGCTCCCATGATTGTGCCAGTAATGACATGAGTGGTACTTGCAGGAATTCCGAGTGTGGCAAAAATGGCCAACATCAATCCGCCACCAGTTTCAGCTGCAAATCCCTGATATGGTTTAAGTCTGGTAATTCTAACCCCGAGCGTCTTTATGACTTTGTATCCTCCAAAGAAGGTACCCAAGCTCATTGCAGTTGCGGCCGCAAAGATTACCCAAATCGGCATTTCTAATTCTTGAATTAATCCAGCTGAAAACAAAATTAGAACAATTATTCCCATAGTTTTTTGACCATCATTTGCACCATGAGTTAAAGCAAACCAAGCTGAAGAAATTATTTGTAATCTACCAAAAGTCTTGTTTACTTTTCCAGGTCGGCGATTCGCAAAAATCGCGATTATTAGCCCCGTTAACAGAAAGCCGATAATGATTCCACCTACTGGAGCAATGACTATTCCAGTAAATACTTTTGATAAACCGTCAAAAACAAGTTTTTCAAAACCTAATCCCATGATGCCTGCCCCCATTATTCCACCAACTAAAGAATGGCTGTTAGAAATAGGTAATCCGAAGTATGTGCACAAAGTACTCCAGACTATTGCACCTACTAAACCTCCAATAATCATGTAAACTGTAATGTCGTCAGGACTGACAATCCCTTTCGCAATTGTTGTTGCTACTGCTACACCAAAAATAAACGGGCCAATAAAATTTGCAACAGCAGATAGCATGACTGCTTGAAGAGGTTTAAGCACACGTGTCCCAATTACTGTCGCAACCGAATTTGCAGAGTCATTAAATCCATTTACAAAATCAAAGATTAATGCTATAATTATTGCAGCAATTGCGACTTCAATCATAATTCCACTCTAGGTATATTTCAGAACTATGTCTTCAATGACGTCGGCAACATCCACACATCTGTCTGATGCAGTTTCCATTGTTTCATAGATATCTTTGAGTTTAATGATATGTATTGCGTCCTTAGAAGTAAAGAGTTCGCTTATTGCATCTCGGTATAGATCATCTACTTTATGCTCAATGTCACTGGTATTTCGGCAATGACGTATCATATCTTGAGGATTTTTGATGTGTTGTAACTTTGATATCATGTATTCAACTTCCTTTGTAGCCTTTACAAGTTCATTTGCTATTTCTAACGAATATGGAGGAGCTGTGGTAATTTTGTAACTGGATAACCTAGCTGCAATTCCATCAATGAAATCAATGACATCGTCGGTTTTTGAGGCTATTCTTTGCATATCTTCACGGTCTAGGGGAGTGATGAATGTCTTGTTTAATTCAAAAAAAATTTCACGGGTAAGGACATCTCCCTCTTTCTCAAGTGAACGAATTTTTTTTGAATAATCCTCATTTTTAAGATCAGATAGTAACAGTACTAGTTTTTCAGATGTCTCAACTGCCTTTTTTGCAAGGTTGTCAAGAATCGCTAAAAGTTGTTTCTCATTGGATTTTATCCAAGAAAACCATTGTCCCATAATGAATCCCAAATAAAATATTAGTTATTTATGTTGTATATACTACCTATGTGTCTATATAGCAACTTTAGAAAATTGGTTTCAACAAATTTCAAGAATTTACATAAACAATAATTTTAGTGTGCGATCAATGTGTTTGAAAAAAAACAAAGTCTAAAAAAAACCTAAGTTTTATTTGAATCAATAAAATTTTTATTCCAGTTTCTTAGATCAATGAACTTCCATGATTTCCATAATCTAGAATCAAATTAAAAGATCAAAAGATAATTATGAAAAATGCCATAATTGAAATAAATCAAAATGGTTTGTTTACTTCACGAGTAAAGACATAGCTTGCAATACCCACCATAATCAAAACAAAGATAGAGATCACCACAATGCTCAGAATTATCGGAATCCCTCCCTCAGAAACTCCAGTCATCATTTCTCTTATTAGTAAAACTGCGTATGTAACAGGGTTTAGTCTTGCAGCAAATGCAAGCCAATCAGGAAGCAATTCCAAGGGAAATAGAGCAGGGCTGAGCATAAACAAAGGCAAGCCAAGAAAATTAATCATTCCCCAGAATGTCTCCTGAGATTTTGCAGTAGCTGCCACCGCTACAGATATTCCAGAAAATCCCAATGAAAACAAAATTACAATTCCCATAATAGGTGCAATCATCAGAGGGTCTGGAAACCTCACACCTATTGCCAAAGCTATTCCTAAAATCAAACTAGCTTGAAGGGCAGCAACCAAGGAGATTGCGAACATTTTTCCAAGTGCGATAGAAGGGCGAGATATTGGAGATGTTAAGGCTTTGTTCATAAATCCATACCGCCTATCCCAAAGAGTATTAACTCCACCAAATATGCTAGTAAATATTGCAGTTAGTATAATGATACCCGGTGTCATAAACTCAATGTACTCGCCATCAAATCCGACTGATTGAATCAATGGTTGAGTTCCAGAGAAAGTATTTCCAACGACGATAATCCAAATTGCAGGTTGAATGAATCTAATTAAAATACCACTTCTTGATTTTTTATATCGTTTGAGTTCACGCCAAAAAATAGTATAAGTATCGTAGAGCAACAAGCTCATGCGCGTAACCTCTTCATCTTTGCATGTTCTAGTTTGCGATTAAATCCACCCTCGTCATCTCGTATTTCATGACCAGTGTATGAAATAAAAACATCATCAAGTGTTGGTTGGGTCAGAGAGATGGAATTTATTTTTACTTTCAAATTAGATGATATCTGAAAAATTTTTGGAATGACTTCAGTTCCCTTTGATGCAAATAATGTAATCTTGTTTTTATCCTGATTTATCTTGTTGATTAATTCAATTTTTCCTAATTCCGAAAGGAACACTTTTTCAGCGTCTCCATTTTCAATCGTTAGGGAGATTACCTCCTTTCCCATTGCACTTTTCAAGTTTTGAGGAGAATCAATTACCTGAATCTTTCCACCGTCAATTATTCCAATTCTATCACAGAGTTGGTCTGCTTCTTCCATATAGTGAGTAGTTAAAAAAATCGTAATCTCAAACTCTTTGCGGATTTTTTTAATATATTCCCAAATTTTCCTTCTCGTTTGAATATCAAGACCAACTGTCGGTTCATCTAAAAACAAGACTTTAGGCCTATGCAGGAGACCGCCTGCAATATCCAGCCGTTTTCTCATACCACCAGAATAGGTTACTACTGTTTGGTTTTGCTTTTCAGATAATTCAATTAATTCTAAAATCTCATCGATCCTGTTTTCGATTTTATCTTTTGGAATGTGATTTAGTCTAGCCTGAAGTAAGAGATTCTCTCGACCTGTAAGATACTCGTCTACTGTTGTTTCTTGTTGAACATACCCAATGCTTTGTCGAACTTGTTTTGGGTGAATCCTTACATCAAAACCCGAAACTAACCCCTGACCTGATGTGGGTTTAAGCAGTGTAGTTAGAATCATAATTGTTGTGGTTTTTCCAGCACCGTTAGGTCCAAGGAATCCAAAAATTTCACCCTTCTCAACATTAAATGAAATATCATCGACTGCCTTTAGATCTCCAAAGGATTTTGAAAGAGACCTTGTTTCAATTGAATACAACACTTTGATCGTTAATCTCAATTATAAATTGCTAATCGTTGAATGCAGCCGATCCTCATAAACAATTTAAGGGCCTACAGAATCTTTTTTTGCATGAAAGGTCTTTGTCAAGTGTGTCACTCTTCAAATGTAGAAATAACATTGGAAACAGGAGTTCCCACATGCACTGGATGTAAAAAAACAATCCATAATTAAAATTTAAAAATTTTTTAATTTTTTGTATATTTTAATTAGGAAGATTTTTTCAAAAAAAATTGATTGCCACATTTTGGAAATAGGCATACTAAAATGCTTCCGGCAGGACTTGTGTAAAAAATGAATATTACAATAGATCGGGTTTAATAGGAATTTTTCATATTGGAATTTTGGCGATAGAGATGATCAAGTGAATAGTGTAAGAAAAACAGTACCGATAATATTTGGAATTTTGATTTTAACTGGTACAGTTGGATTTCAGTTTGCACCAATGACTGTTCAAACAGCAGAAGCAGTGCATTCTAAAAAAATAATCGGATACTTTCCGGAATGGGAATCTGCAGATGTATCTGCTATTAATTATACTAAACTAACTCATATCATTTATTTTCACATTTGGCCAAACGCAGATGGAACACTTGATACAAGTGCAGTAGTAGAAGAAGATCTCTATAACATTCGTAATAATGCAACTGCTGCAGGAGTAAAGGTGTTGATTGCAGTTGGTGGTTGGGGGGTATCTAATGGATTTTCTCCTATGGCTGCTGACGAGGTTGCAAGAGAGAATTTTGTTAACAATATTGTACAGTTCTTAGATTATTATGAACTTGATGGTGTGGATATTGATTGGGAGCCAATTGATACTGAAACTAAAAAAAATAATCAGGCAATATTGTTAGATGTCTTGAAAACTGCACTGCCTGATAAACTTGTGACAGTTGCAGTAAATGCCGAAAGGTTAGATCTTTACCCAGATTCAGCAGATGATGTTGATTGGGTGAATCTTATGGCATATGATATGAATTGGAGACACGGGGAGCACTCAAATTTTGATGATGCGGTGGCAGCATTAGAAAGATATGTTGCTGAAGGAATTCCAGAAGAGAAACTTGCACTGGGGATTCCGTTTTATGGAAGAAATGATCAAGCAAAGGCCATGAAATATGAAGACATTGTAGCTACTTGCAATCTTTCACCATCAGATAATTATTGTAATGGTTATTTTTTCAATGGAATTGACTTAGTTAAACAAAAAAGCCAGTTTGTTTTAAACAGCAATTATGCTGGAGTAATGATTTGGAATTTGGGCCAGGATACATATGATGATACATCTTTGTTAAATGCGATTTATGAAGTTCTAGATGTTCCACCACCCCCTTCAGGACCACCTCTAGCTAATCCTGACAGTTATTCTGTTAATGTGCTAAATACTTTGAACATACCTTCACCAGGAGTTTTGTTAAATGATATTGAACCCGATGGAGATACCATGACAGCAATACTTGATTCTACTACAAGTAATGGTGACTTAACGCTTAATCCAAATGGTTCGTTCTGGTATATCCCAAATTCTGATTTCCTTGGTATAGATTCCTTTAGCTATAGCGCTTTTGATGGAAATTTTACTAGCAATATTGTAAACGTCACAATCCAAGTAAATACAACTCCAAGTGTTATTGAAGAAACATCTTCTGGGTTTTTGGATAGAAAAATTGTAACTAGTGTAACAACAAGTGATTCAATTTTAGGAGTCTCAAACAATCTTTACATTACATCAATATCGGTAAATCCCAATATCGATGTAGAATCAGTTACAGGCATGAATTTAGGTTGGATGCCACTCCGTTCTCAGTGCGGATCAATGGGAGGATCACAAACTGAAGTATGGTATGCAATAGGGAATGAAACAACATCAGATGGAGTTATCACTGCTCAACTTGCCTCTGGTGCAAAATCAATGGTGGTTTCCGCTAGTAGGATATCTGGAATAAATCCACAAGATCCATTTGGTACAATATTTTCTGGTAATTATTATGGAGAAAATGGTTCATGTTCAGATGGAAATGTTACTAATAATTATAATATCCAAATGAATATTGAAAACCAAAATTCAATGTTGTTTGGAGTAATAGGTGCATCTCAAGAACAAAATGGATATCAACATACACCAGGTCCAGGATTTGTAGAAATTTTTCACTGGGTTACAAAATTCAATGATGTTGGATTATCAGTAGTCCAAAAACCAAATGTACCAATATCTACAGAGTCATTTGATGGAACATTTTCTCAGCTCCGTGATTGGCATGTAATTGGGATCGAGATTAAACCACAAGGATTGGGCAGTACAACAAACAGTCCTCCAATAGCAGTTTTAGATGGACCTTACAGCGGAATCGAAGACTCGGCCATTTCATTTGATGGAATAGGTTCCTCAGATCCAGATAACGATTCTTTGACGTTCTCTTGGGATTTTGGTGATGATTCAACAGGTTCAGGTCAATCTCCCACTCATGCATATGGTTGGGGAGATACTTTCACAGTTACGCTAACAGTGAGTGATGGTAAAGGAGGTAGCGATACTGCAACTTCTTTGGCTACAATTACAGAAGTCAATGATACGCCAATAGTTGATGCAGGTGGCCCATACACCGGAACTGTAAACAACGCAATAACATTTGATGGCTCTGCATCATATGATCCTGATAATCAAGATGAGACGGAAATCAATGATCAAACCCTAAATTATTCGTGGGACTTTGGTGACACGTTAACAGGATCAGGTGTTATCACCACTCACTCATATACTTCAACTGGAGACTTTACAGTCTCTTTAGTCGTAAGTGACGGAATTGTATCTGATATTTCATCAACCATTGTTACTGTTAATGATGTCTCAGCAGAAGTTTCCATAGAGGATATCACTCCCAATTCCACCTCTAAGAGTTCATCAGTTTCTGTTACAATTTCAGGAAGTGGATTCTCACTAGGAGCCTCAGTTACATTAACCAATGGAAGTGGCCCAACACCAACTGTTTCTAATGTTGAAGTTTCCTTAGAGGGCAATAGTATAACTGCTACAATTACAACTAAAAATGGCGGTCCTCCACGTCTTACTTCTTGGGATTTAACTATAACAAACCCTGATTCTTCCAGAGGAGCTTTAGTTGGCGGTTTCACGGTAACTCCAAGCTAATCAAAACTCAATTTTTTTTATTTCGAAAAATTAATCTTCTATGTGAAGTGCATCAAATCAATGCCAGATCTTTTTTTAGATATTGAGACTGCTCCTTTGTTCACAAAAGAGGAATATTTTCAAA
>Ga0209988_10000773_pt1 | contig 20317 bp, 13 predicted proteins | sample N075metaG_FD_183115 | JGI IMG/M metagenome (GOLD analysis project Ga0209988, IMG submission 183115) | Deep subsurface microbial communities from Kermadec Trench to uncover new lineages of life (NeLLi) - N075 metaG (SPAdes) (version 2) | ecosystem: Environmental > Aquatic > Marine > Ocean trench... | reverse complement strand
GGTTGCGGTGAATTCGTCGTTCCCTTCACCGTCTTTGTCGGTGCCTTCCCAATAGACGGTGACCTTGCTGAAGCCGGCTTCGTAGAGCAGTTCCTGGAGCTCAGGCAGCGTCCATAGCCGCCACTCGTAGGCGAAGGCCTTGTTGATCCGGGAGCCGTCCGGGAACTCGTAGTGGATGTAGTTGACCACATCGCCCGTGATCGGGTTGTACGAGTGCTGGTCCCAGATATACGTGAAACCGTCGACCTTGCGTCGCTCCTCCATCTCCACGAACGAGTCGCTGCCGCCGTAGGCGTCGAGCACGAGCATCCCGTCGGAGACCAGCCCGCCGCGGGCCCGCTTGAAGTACTGCATCAGGCCCTCGCGGGTCTTGAAGATGTAGTAGCTGAAGTTCATCGCCACCACGCAATCGACGGGCTTGGTACGCGCCGTTCGCACGTCTCCCTGGCGCAAGGTCAGCCGGTGAATCTGGTCCGGGTCGAGACGGTCCGAGAGCCGCGACTCGGCCCAGTCCAGGACGTCCTGGTCGATGTCCACGCAGATCGCGGTGTTGTCGCGGCGGTGCTTCACCCACTCCACGGAGGCGATGGCCGTGCCGCAGAAATCCTCGCGGATGGAACGCGCGTGCCGCTTGCGAAGCTGCTTCCAGGTCTTGTCGATGAACTCGACTTCCGCGTCGGGGCCCTGGACCGACAGTTCATAAAGTTCGTTGCGATCACTCGTGGCCGCGGTCCTGCGGCTGCGGACGGGCTTCTTCTTGCCCTTCCTCTTGCTCGTCCTTGTTCGATCGCTCATGGTGTGGGGAATGTAGCGTCCGAGCCGGCGAAAGCAAGCGGAACGCCACCGGTTCCACGCGCGGTCATCTGCCGGTCTTGAGTGGCTTGAGTGGCTTGAGTGTCATGGGATCACGCTGCGGCAGCGACGTGACATAGCCGCTGAAGAATTCGTCCATCGTGGCCCGACCATCCAGGTCACCACGTTGGATCTCGTCCCACACGCCGACCACGAGGATGGCCATCTTGTCCGGGTGCAGGTGCTTGGCCGCCACACGCATGATGTCCTCGGTCGTGACGGCCCGGACGTTGTCGCGATACCGGTTCCAGTAGTCGGGGTTGCGGTTAGTCCGCTCGTCGTTGACGAAGGTCCGCAGCATCCCCGCCTTGGACTCGAACCGCTGCGGGAACCGTTCGATCAGCGCGTTCTGGTTGGTCTCGAGTTCCTTGTCGCTCACCGGCGTGGTCCGGATCCGCTCGAATTCCTCGAAGATGAGCTTGGTCGCCAGGGCGACCGTCCGGTTCTTGGACTGGAAGCTGGCACGGAATTCACCCGGGAAGTAGACGCTCGGGATCAGGCTCGACCGCGCGCTGTACGCAAGCCCCTCGTCGCTCCGAACACGGCTGACGATCCGACTTGTGAAGCCGCCGCCGCCGAGGATCCGGTTCATCAGGATCATGGGGAAGTAGTCCGGGTCGTCGCGTTGGATGCTTCGCTGGCCGATGTTGACCCGGCCCTGCGGGATGTCCTTTTCGTAGGCGTACAGACCGGGTTCAAGGACATGCGTCGGTGCCTGCGGATCGGCGATATCGGGCCCGGCGGCCCAGCCGGCGAGCGCCTGCTCGATCCGGGCGAGCATCGCCTGGGTCTCGAAGTCGCCCGACGCGGAGATGATGAGGTTGCCGGGGTGCACGATCCGGCCGTGCATCGCGCGGAGCGCCGAGTCCGTCAGCGCGGCGTTGGACCGCTCGGTGGACATGGCCGACATGAAACTGTCGTCGCCGTACAGCAGGAAACGCCACTCGCGTGCGACGATGCTCGCCGGGTGGTCGTCGCGTTGCTTCATCCTCTCCAGCTGCTCCTGCCTGTAGAGGTCCAGGCGTTCGGCGTCGAAGCCGGGGTTGCGCAGCATGTCCACGAACAGCGCGAAGCTCTCGTCAAAGTTCGACGCGAGTGCGCTGAGTGAGGCGGTTGTCCGCGTGCCGGCCGCGTTCGAAGACGCGATCGCCGCGAGGAAGTCGAATTCTTCGTCCAGGTCCTCTGCGCTGACCGTGGCCGTTCCGCCACGACGCAGCATCGACGCCATCGCTGATGCGAGACCGGGGCTGTTGGCCGAATCCTGGTCCGAGCCGCCGTTGAACGTGAACGTGACGCTGATAAGCGGGAACTCATGGCTGGGCGCCAGGTAGACCGGCACCTCCCCCGCGCTGTTGCTGATCGTGTGGCGGTAGTCCGCCGCCTGCGGCGGCTCGAACGTCAGCGGCAGGAACTCGATCTCGTCCGGGTGGGCCGGCGTCCGGGCGGGTGCTGCGGTCGTTGCGACGGTCAGCAGTGCCAAGGCCAGAATGAATCGCATTCGTGTTCGCATAGCTTGTGTCCTGTTCTTAGCGCTCAACTGTCAGCGTCATCCAGGAGCTCTTCGATCCGCTCCCTCATCTTCTTGATCACGTACTCCATCGCCGGCCGCTCTTCCTCGGGCAGCTCGAACATCATGCCTTCGATCATGCCCGCCATCTGCTCGATCTGGTCGATGTCGGTCCGCTGCCGCAGCTGCGCCAGCATCTGCTTCACACGAGCCCGCGACTGCACCGGCAGCGCGGCGAGCTCCGGGTCTTGGGGTTCCGCGCTCGCCGTGCGGTGATAGAGTGCAACGGAACTGTTGCCGGGGACCAGGTACGCGCTGGCGACACGCTGGATGTCGTCGACGGTCACCGCCTGCAACTGGGCCGGGTTCTCGTTGATGTACTCCCACCCGCCCATCGACTCGAAAATGCCCAGCTGGATCATGAGGAAGAAGTTGCTCTGCAGACGCCGGTAGGCGTTGGCGGCGAGGCGGTTCTTGATCTTCTGCATCTCGCGGTCGCCGACCGGTTCCTCCTGGAGCCGTTTGACCTCGGCGTACCACGCATCCTCAAGGTCGGTGGGCTTCGCTTCGCCCTTGACCTCGGCCGTGAACGAAAATGCGCCGGCGTACTTCCGACTGTCCTGGCCGGCCCTCGCCGAGGCCGCGACCTTACTGCCGTCCACCAGTGATTTGTAGAGGCGGCCGGTGCGACCGTTGAGCAGCTCGGAAAGGACCTCCAACGCGGCCTCGTCGGCGTGGTTGAACGGGACCGTGTGGTAACGGATCTCGACCTGCGGCTGGCAGTCGCACTCGGCCGACATCCGCATCGGGGCTTTCTGTTCGACCTCGATCGTGACAACCGGCGGGACGTTACCGCCGCGGGACAGACGCCCGAAGTACTCGCGGATCACCGGCTTGACCTCGTCGGCGTTGAAATCGCCGACGACCACACCCACGAGATTGTTTGGTCGGTAGTACGTCTGGAAGTAGTTCTCCGCCTGGGCGAGGGTGTAGCTGTTGAGGTCGCTGGGCCACCCGATGACAGGCCACGAATACGGCGAGGATTGCCAGAACATCGCGTCGAACTGTTCGCGGAACTCGCCGGTCGGACTCGACTCGGTCCGAAGCCGCCGCTCCTCGTGAACGACGTCCCGTTCCGAGTAGAACTCCCGGAACACCGAGTCGTTGAGGCGGTCCGATTCCATCCACGCCCACAGCTCAAACTTGTTGCTCGGAACCGTGCTGATATAGAAGGTCTGGTCGTGGGTCGTGAAGGCGTTCAGACGTGAGCCGCCGTGCTTGGTGTAGACCTCGGCGAACTCGTCCTTGACGATGATTTCGCGGTGCTGGTCCATCAGCCGGCCCAGCTCCTCACGCAACACGCGCATCTGCTCGGAGTCGTTGGCGGGGTCCCAGGGGTCGTCGATCTCCCCGGCTCGGAAACGCTGGTACTGCTCGGTCAGGATGAGATCGTTGAGCTGGTCCTTGACGTCCGTCTGCCGGGCCATGAACTCGGCGTCCTGGTCCGGGTGACGGGTGCCGATCGTCCGCGTTCCCTTGAACATCATGTGCTCGAAGAAATGGCTGATACCGGTGATCCCCGGGCGCTCGTTGACGCTGCCGACCTTCGCCACCCAGCCGACGGCGATCGAATTGGGTTGCTCGGTGCGTGGCACGAGAAGGAACTCCATGCCGTTGTCGAGCGTGAACGACTCCACCTCGACCTGCTGGGCGACCACCGGAGCCGCGATCAACAGGGTCACGATGAGGGGAACGCGTCGCATGGGGGCTTCCTCCAGTTGATGTCACGTAAGAATCCGACCGTCGTTGTCAGTTGGCGATCGACGGCCGCTGCCGGGCCTTCGCCTCGAGCAACGCGATGAACTGCCCCGGCGGCTCCCGGCCGAGATCGCGAGACACTCCGACGTGCTGCCATGCGGTATCGGTGTCGTCCAGGTAGTAGTACCAGATGGCAAGCCGCTGGTGCGCGAGGGCGTTGGCCGGGTCGAGCTCGACGGCCAGTTGCATCTGATCGATCGCTTCGTCGAAACGGCCGAGCCGCGCCAGTGTCATCGCGGCCCCGAAGGGCGCCTCGACGAGCGTGGCATCAAGTCTGGCCGCCGTGAGAAATGCGGCCAGGGCGTATTCGATCTTGCCCTTGGTGACCAGCGCCCGCCCGAGACCGTCATAGGCGAGCGGGTTGTCCGGGTCGGTGCGGACCGCACGGGCGTAGGCCTTGAGCGCGCCGGTTCGCCGGTTGGTGGCGAGCTTCTGGTTGGCCTCGGCGATGTCGGCGATCGCCTGGTCGGGCGTCCGGCCCGCGATAGGCTCGGTGACGACAACGCTGTCGACCCGGAATTCCAGCCCCACGGTCGCTTCTCGGAACCGCGCCGCCTTCATGTCCTCAAAGATCTGCCTTGGATTGTCCGGCAGGGGAGCCGCTTCGGGATCCGCAATCGCGGTTGACGTCGGGCCCTGGCAGCCCTGGCACGCCACCATGATCGTGAGTCCGGCCGTTACGGCCACGCGCTGGATGGTGCGTGTCATCTGGTTCGGAGTCTCCCAATTGCCCGTGTGACAAACTATATCACCGGGTTGAAATGGGGACGGATCTATTTTCCGCTGCAAAAAAGGGATCCATCCTTATTACCCATGGGGTATCCTTGGTCACCGCTGCGGTTCGCCACCGTCGCGGCTCGGTGAGCAAAGGAGCAGCCCATGGTCTCGTCCGGTCTCCAGCGACGCGCAATCGCCATGATCTGTCTGCCGACGGCGATCGGGGCGTCAGCGACGGCGGCACCGACGATCGGACCGCCGATCCGGATCGATACGGCGGCAGAGTCGGCCTGGGCGAACGAGACCACGGCGTCGGCAGCCGAGCCGTTCCCGCTCCGAATCGTGACCGGCTGGAACGACTACCGCGATTCGCCGAATATCCGTTCCGGCTTCGGCATGAGCTTCGACGGCGGAGAGACCTGGACGGACTTCCTTCTTCGACCGCCGGTCGATTTCCAGGCGTCCGTCGAGGGCGACCCGATGGTTGCGCACGACGATCGAACCGGGACACTCTGGGCCGGCGCGATCAGCTTTGACAAGAACGGCGGCATCTACGTCGCGCGGCTCGATCCCGGCGAAACCGAGTTCAATCCGCCGGTGATGGCGGTGACTGGTTTCGTGGACAAGGGTTGGATGGCGGCGGGTCTGCGGTTCGGCGCACCCGACTCGACGCGGCTGTACTGCGCGTACAACTTGGGCATCATCTGGTCGGACGACCTCGGCGAGACATGGACCGACCCGATCCCGCTCAGCTCCGGTATCGGGTTCCTGCCGAGGGTGGGACCGAACGGCGAGGTGTATGTCACGTACTGGGACTTCGGCACCGGCGTGAACCTCTGGCGCAGCCTCGACGGCGGCTTGAACTTCACGCACCACCGGATCGCCACTCGCATGGACGTGTGGGGTACGCAGGACGGATCGCGTGCGCCGGGCAACTTCCGCACGCCGTCTATGAACTACCTGGACGTCGATCCGAATAACGGCACGCTCTACGCCGTGTATTTCGATACGACCGACATCGACCCCGGCCCGCCGATGCGGTGGAACCTGGATCTGTACTTCACCAAGTCGATGGACCTGGGGACCTCCTGGACCACGCCGGTCGTGATCAACCAGGACGCGTCGCCCACGGGTGACCAGATGTTTCCGTGGGTGGAAGTCGATCGGCACGGGCGGATCCACATCGTCTACCTCGATTCGCGGAACGTCATCCAGAACGACGGGGACACCCCGGGGAGCGAGGGTTTCTACGACGCGTACTACATGTACAGCACCGACGGTGGTGACGGCTGGACCGAGGCCCGGCTGACCCCGACCACCTGGAGCAGCAACAGCGTCACGTTTATTGGCGACTACAACGGTCTGGCCGTCGCCGGCGATCGCGTCGCGCCCGTCTACATCCAGATGGGACCGGGTTCCAACGAAGACATCTACACGAACGTCATCGAGTTCGAGCCGTGTCCGTGGGACTGTGGTCTCGTCGACGGCGTCGTGGGCATCAACGACTTCCTGGCGCTGCTGGCCAACTGGGGCGGTTCGCAGTGCGACTTCGACGGCGACGGCGTCGGGATCAACGACTTCCTGGACCTGCTCGCCAACTGGGGTCCATGTCCTTGATTTGAGCGACAGACCGCCGGTTATACTCCGCGGATGCTCCGGTTCGACGGTGTCCGAAAATCGCTTGGCGGCGACGAGATCATCCGGGGCGTTGATCTGGCGATCACCGCCGGGCGGACGACGGTGCTCATCGGCCCCAGCGGTTGTGGCAAGTCGACGCTGCTGCGTCTGCTGCTGCGGCTGTTGACCCCCGACCACGGCCGCATCCTCTTCGACGGCGAGCCGCTGACGCACAAGACCGAGCGGATGGTGCGGCACCGGACCGGTTACGTCATCCAGGACGGCGGGCTTTTTCCGCACATGACTGCGCGGACGAACGTGACGCTGTTGGCGACGCACCTTGGCTGGGAATCCGACCGGATCGCGGGGCGGCTCGACGAGTTGCTGACACTCACAAAGTTCCCGCGCGATGGTCTTCGCCGCTACCCGCAACAATTGTCGGGCGGCCAGCGTCAGCGGGTTGCGCTGATGCGGGCGCTCATGCTCGACCCCGACGTGCTCCTGCTGGACGAGCCGCTTGCCGCGCTGGACCCGATGATCCGTTTCGATCTCCAGACGGATCTCCGCGGAATCTTCCGCGCGTTGGAAAAGACCACGGTGCTCGTGACCCACGACCTGGGCGAGGCCGCGTACTTCGGCGACGAAATCGTCCTGCTGCGCCAAGGCGCGATCGTGCAGCAGGGGACGATCGACGACCTGGTCAAGCGGCCGCGGGATCCGTTCGTCACGCAGTTCGTCAAGGCTCAGCGGAGCCACCTCGGCGACGGCGTCAACGAGAACGGTCGATGAGGGTCGTGTCTGCCATCGCGGTTGTTGTTATCGCCGCAGTCGGCGTGACCCCCGTGACCGCAATGCCGGTCGTCATCGGCTCCAAGAAGTTCACCGAGTCGGTCATCCTCGCGGAGATCGCCGGGATGCTGGTCGCCCAGGGCGGGTCCGCGGTCGAGCTCAAGGCCGAGCTCGGCGGAACCCGGATTCTCTTCGAAGCGCTTCGACGCGGCGAGATCGACATCTACCCGGAGTACACCGGCACGATCACGCAGGAGATCCTCGCCGACCGGCAACTCGAAACCGACGCACAGTTGCGCGCAGCGCTCGCCGAGCTCGGGATCGCCATGACCGCGCCACTGGGTTTCAACAACACCTACGCGATCGGTATGCGGCCCGAGCACGCCGACGAGCTCGGCATCGCCGCAATCTCCGACCTGGTCGGCCACCCGTCATTGCGTTTCGGGTTCACCGCCGAGTTCATGGAGCGCGGCGACGGCTGGCCTGCCCTGCGTGGCCGATACCGACTGCCCCAGCAGCACGTTCGCGGTCTCGATCACGATCTGGCCCTCCGCGCGCTGGCCGACGGCGGCATCGATGCGACGGACCTGTACTCCACGGACGCAGCGATCGCCGCGTACGGATTCCGAGTGCTTGACGACGACCGTCGTCACTTCCCCCGGTACGACGCGGTCTTCCTGTACCGCGCCGAACTCGGCGACCGCGCGCCCGCCGTCGTCGAGGCGCTGGACTCGCTCGCCGGCACGATCGACGAACCGCGCATGATCCAGATGAACTCCCAAGCGGTGGCCGCGGGGGCATCGGAGGCGGCCGTTGCGGCCCGGTTCATCGATGAGCAGCTGGACATGGTGGTCGCGGTACCAGTCCCGGCGACGCTCGTCGGGCGCCAGGCGGGGTGGCTTGGCGAGCACCTGTTCATGGTCGGTATCTCGCTTGTCCTGGCGATCGCGGTCGCGGTGCCGCTGGGTGTCGTCGCGGCGCGGTATGCAAAGGCGGGACACGTGATTCTCGGCCTGGCCGGCATGATTCAGACCGTGCCGGCGCTGGCGTTACTCGTCCTGCTCATGCCGCTGCCGTGGCCCCGCGAAGCGGGTCGGCCCGACGTCCTGGGTCTCGGGACCGAGACGGCGATCGTCGCGTTGTTTCTCTACAGCCTGCTGCCGATCGTGCGCAACACGCACGCTGGGCTGCGGGGTATCAGTCCTGCGATCCGTGAGTCCGCCGAAGCGCTGGGGCTCTCGGTGTGGTCAAAGCTGACGAGAATCGAGATGCCGCTCGCCTCGCCGACAATTCTCGCCGGCATTAAGACCGCGGCCGTCATGAACATCGGGTTCGCCACGCTCGGCGCGCTCATCGGCGCCGGCGGGTACGGTCAACCGATCCTCAGCGGCATCCGGCGTTACGACTTCGGCCTCATCCTCGAAGGTGCGGTCCCCGCTGCAGTCCTGGCGTTGTCCGCGCAGGTGATCTTCGACCTCGCCGAACGGGCTGTTGTGCCCAGAGGGTTGCGTTTGCGGCGTTCGGCGTGAGCATTTATGATGCCCGTTCGGACAAGGGTCGAGGCTCAAACACTCTAGCACAAGAGGCAGCTCCTGATGCCGCAGGACTTCCTGCAGGACGTGGTCGATGGCTTGCGCCGCACGCCGAAGCGGGTGCCGTCGAAGTACTTCTACGATCAACGTGGATCGGAGCTCTTTGAGCAGATCTGCGAGCTCGACGAGTACTACCTTACGCGGACCGAGCTGTCGATCATGCGCTGCCACGCCGTCGATATGGCCGATGCGATCGGGCCGAACTGCCTGCTCATCGAACCCGGCAGCGGCAGCAGCCGGAAAGTCCGTCTGCTGCTCGAACACATGCGCGATCCGGCCGGGTATGTCCCGGTGGATATTTCCGAGGAGCACATGACGCGTTGTGTGGCGTCGCTCGGACGGGAGTTTCCCCAGCTGCGCATCGCGCCCGTGGCCGCCGATTTCTGCGATCCCTTCGAGGTACCCGAGGCCCCCGGCACGCGACGACGTGTGGTGTACTTCCCCGGCTCGACGATCGGGAATTTCACGCCCGATGAAGCAATCGCGTGGCTTGCCCGCATGGCCCGTGTCACGGGTCCCGGCGGCGGACTGCTGATCGGCGTGGACCTCAAGAAAGACGTCGGGATCCTGGAGGCGGCGTACAACGACAGCGAGGGTGTCACACGGGAGTTCAACCTGAACCTGCTGTCGCGTCTGAAGCGTGACCTCGGCGCCGATGTGCAGCCGGAGCGTTTCGAGCACCGTGCGTTCTACAACGAGCCGGAGGGACGCATCGAGATGCACCTCGTCAGCGCCGAACACCAGATCATCCGCCTCGACCACACGGAGGTCGAGCTCGAGCCAGGCGAGACGATTCACACGGAGAACTCGTACAAGTACGACCTCGATCAGTTCGAGGCGATTGCCGCCCAGGCGGGATGGCGCCGCGTCGCGTACTGGATGGACGATCAGGAGCTGTTCAGCGTCCAGTACTTCGAAGCGTAGAAGGGGACAGGCTGAGAAAATTACACCAGGAGTGGGGACCGGATCACGACCAGCTTCTCCACCTGCATGTCATCCATCGTGTACGGGATGCCGCCGATGCCGAGGCCCGATTGGCGCAGGCCGGCGAAGGGCATCCAGTCCACGCGGAAGGCGGTGTGGTCGTTGATCATCACCGCGGAGGCCGCCAGACGCCGCGACACGCGGATCGCGGTGTCGATGTCACGCGTGAAAACCGAACTCTGGAAGGCGAAAGGCAGCGCGTTGGCGCGGTCGATCGCGTCGTCTATGTCGTCGAAGTCATACACACACACGACCGGCCCGAAGATCTCGGCGTTGCTTACACGGGCGTTCTCGGGCGGATTGAGCAGCACGGTGGGGGCGTAGCACGTGTCTGAGACCGGTCGTCCGCCGCACAGCAGCTCGGCGCCCTCGTCGGTTGCTTCCTGGACCCACTCGTCAACACGCTGGACCTCCGCTGGGCGGATCAGCGGGCCGACCTCGGTGTCGGGTTTCACGGGGTCCCCGACCTTCAGCTCAACGGCGAGGCCGGCGAGCCCTTCGGCGACGCTCCGGACGACCGACCCGTGCGCGAACACACGCTGAACGGAGACACACACCTGCCCGGCGTGATAGAAACCGCCCTTGGTCAGAAGCGGCAATGTATTCTCGATGTCGGCGTCCGCCGCGACGATGACCGGCGCCGCGCCACCGTGCTCCAGGGCGCAGCGCGTGCCGGGCGCCAGCTGTGACCGCAGCATCCAGCCGACGCGGCCACTGCCGATGAAGGTGAAGAACGCCACCCGCTCGTCGTTGACCAGCGCCGCCGAGACTTCGTGGCCGGTGGTCAGCATCGCTTGAGCCCAACGGTCCGGCAGGCCGGCCTCGCGCAATATGCCGACAATCCGCATGCACGACAGGGGTGTCGCCTCGGCCGGCTTGACGATCACCGGGCAGCCGGCGGCGACCGCCGGGCACACCTGGTGCACGATGAGGTTCAGCGGGTGGTTGAATGCGCTGAACGCAACGACGACACCCGCCGGCTCGATCCGGGTGTAGGCGATCCGGCCCGCCGAGGCCGCGTTGAGGTTCATGGGAATTTCGCCGCCGCCCTGGGTGCGCAGCGTCTCGACACACAGACGCACACCGTCGATCGCGCGATCCACCTCGACAAGCGAGTCCATGAGCGGTTTGCCGCCCTCGCGGGCCGCTTCCACGGCGAGGGCCTCGCGCCGATCGGTCATGATCGCCGCGGTGTCGTTGAGGATCTCGATGCGTCGCGCGGGGCTGAGCCACGCGTCACGGTTCTCGAACAGCGAGGCAGCCGCATGCAGTGCGCATTCCACGGCATCGGCGTCGCCCTGGTCGATCGTGGCGATCACAGAGCGATCAAACGGCGCCTCGATCTCGCGGGGCTCACCGGACGGTGTAGTCCCCGGCACCATCAACGGAAAGTGTTCGCACATTCCAACCTCATATCGGGCACACGAGCGAGCCGAGCTTCTCGGTGAGCTTCATGTTCTCTGCGTAGTCGACCGGGCAGTCGATCACGACGACCGTGTCGTCGGCGATCGCCTGCGCCAGGATCGGCATGAGCTCCGACGCCGCTTCGACGCGGTACCCCTTGGCCCCGAAGCTCTGGGCGTAGGCGACCAGGTCCGGATTCTTGAACGACGTGTTGCTCGCCCGGCCGAACGTCCGCATCTGGTGCCAGGTGATCAGGCCGTACTCGCTGTCGGTCCAGACCAGGATCACGATCGGCGTGCCGATCCGCAACGCGGTCTCGATCTCCTGTGAGTTCATGAGGAACCCGGCGTCGCCGACCACCGTCAGCGCGACCCGGTCGGGGAACGCGAGCTTGGCGGCGATTGCCCCCGGCAAGCCGATGCCCATCGATGCGAAGCCGTTGGAGATGATGCACGTGTTGGGTTGCTCGGTGGGGTACATCCGGGCCACCCACATCTTGTGGGCGCCGACGTCGCTGATGACGATGTCCTGTGGCGCCAATGCCTGCCGCAGATCCCAGATGATCCGTTGCGGCTTTATCGGGAATCCGGTGTCCTGGGCGAACTCGGCGAGCCCTTCGAGGATCGTCTCGCGCAGCGCGCCGAACTCGTAGCCGGCGTGCCGCCGGGCAAGTGCGGCGATCTCCGGAAGCGCCGTGGCGATTTTGCCGATCACGCCCGCCGCCACGATGTAGTACTCATCCACCTCGGCCGGGTTGGCGTCGATGTGGAGGATCTTGGCCTTCTTCTGCTTGTTCCAGAGGTACGGGTGGTATTCCACCATGTCGTACCCGACGCAGATGATCACGTCGGCGCGATCAAAGCCGCACAACACGTAGTCGCGTGCCTGCAGCCCGACCGCGCCCAGGGCCAGTTCGTGGCTGGACGGGATCACGCCCTTGGCCATGAACGTGGTCGCGACGGGGATGTTGAGGGTCTCGGCGAAGTCCACGAGTTGCGCCGAGGCGTTGCCGCGGATGACGCCGTTGCCCGCCATGATGACCGGCATCTTCGCCTCCGAGATGATCCGGGCCGCCTGTCGGACTTTCTCCGCCGGTGGCGACGGCTGCGATGCCTGCTGAACCAGCAGCGGCTCCTTGCCGTCGATGGCGGCCGCGGCGATATTTTCCGGGAAGTCGATGAAGCTCACCCCTGGCTTCTCCGTCTCGGCGATCTTGAACGCCTTACGCACGACCTCGGGGATGACCTCGGGCTCAAGGATCTGGGTGGCGTACTTCGTGATCGGTCGGAAGAGGCTCACCAGGTCCAGGTGCTGGTGGCTCTCCTTGTGCATGCGTGTCGTCGCCGCCTGGCCCGCGATGGCCACGACCGGCGCGCGGTCCATGTTGGCGTCGGCGACGGGGGTGACCAGGTTCGTCGCGCCCGGGCCGAGGGTCGCCAGGCAGACGCCGGCACGGCCCGTCAGCCGCCCGTGAACGTCGGCCATGAAGGCTGCGCCCTGCTCGTGTCGCGTGGTGATGAAACGGATCGGGCTGTCCAGCAGCGCGTCCATCACGTCGATGTTTTCCTCGCCGGGGATCCCGAAGATCGCCTCGACGCCCTCGTTTTCCAGGCAGCGAACGAACAGCTCGGATGCTTTCATGGCCCGCAGGATACCCGCCAGCCCGTGGGGTCGCTCAACCGTGCCACCCATCGGAACTCGTTACACGAGTGTTACCCAGTTCGAGCGCGGCTGACCGTAAGTTTATATGGCAGCTGATGCGTATTTCGCACCGTGCCGCGGAAGCCCATAATCCCCACAGGGAGCGAACACATGAACACGACCACGATTCTCGCATCCTCTACCCTTGGCCTGCTCCTGGCGGTCACGGCGCCGGTCCAGGCGAGCGATGTCCCGGCAGCCTCAATGCCCGCCCCGCAGGCGATCGATCTGGCGATCTGCCTCGACACCAGCGGCAGCATGAGCGGATTGCTCAACTCCGCGAAACAGAAACTATGGGACATCGTCAATGACCTCGCCATGGCCCAGCCGGCGCCAAAGCTCCGCGTGGCGCTGCTGACCTTCGGCAACCTCTCGCACGAGGCCGAGAACGGGTGGGTCAACGTCGACAGCGATCTCACCGACGACCTCGACGCCATCAGCCAGAAGCTCTTCGCCCTGAGCACCAACGGCGGAACCGAGTACGTCGGTCGCGTGCTCCAGTATGCCGGGCAGCTCGACTGGCACCCGTCCGACAGCGCGCTGAAGCTCATCATCGTGGCCGGCAACGAGTCGGCCGACCAGGACCGCGAAGCGCCATTCCGCACGATGTGCGCCGAGCTCATCGCACGCGGTGTTGTGGTCAACTCGATCTACTGCGGGCCGGTCCACGACAGCATTGCGCCGGGCTGGATGGAAGTTGCCAATCTGGCCGAGGGGCAGTTCGCCTCGATCGACCAGGACAACGGCACGAAGGTCGTCATGACGCCCTTCGATTCGGAGCTGGCGACGCTCAGCACCGCGCTCAACAAGACCTACCTGCCGTTCGGGGCTCGTGGCCAGGCCGGGCTCGCCAACCAGGCGGCGCAGGATGCCAACGCCGAGGGCCTCAACTCGGCCTGCTCGGCCTCACGAGCCGTGACAAAGTCCCAGAGCCTGTACTACTGCTCATGGGATCTCGTGGATGCCTGCAGCTCCGGCAAGGTCAAGCTGGACGACGTTGACGTCGATGAACTCCCGGTGACCATGCAGACCATGACGATCATCCAGCGCAAGACCTACGTCACCCAGATGAGCCGTCGCCGCACCGAGACCCAGGATCAGATCAAGCAGCTCAGCAGCAAGCGGGCCGCCTGGGTCGCCCAGGAGATGCTGCGTCAGGCGACCGACGACTCCAACTCGCTCGACAACGCCATCCGGTCGGCCATCCGCGGGCAGGCGGGCGCCAAGGGATTCACGTTCAAGGACGGGTGCTGAGGTGCCCGTATGATTGTTGCGGGCAAATCGATGAATCGATCCACGGTCCTTGTCGTCGAGGATGACACGGCCATCCGCCGGGGATTGGTCGATGCGCTGACCTACGCGGGGTACGGCGTACTGGACTGCGACAACGGCCGCGAGGCCATCGAGGTCGCGCTCGAGTCGACCGTCGACCTGGTCCTGCTCGACGTCATGCTGCCACAGGTCGACGGGTTCGGTGTGCTGCAGGAATTGCGACGCGTGATGCCGACCCTCCCGATCATCATGGTGACCGCCCGCGGCACCGAGGACGATCGCCTCCGCGGTCTCGGCGACGGCGCCGACGACTACGTCGTCAAGCCGTTCAGCGCAAAGGAGCTGCTCGCGCGTGTCGAGGCGGTGCTCCGTCGCTCGCCGCAACGGGCGTCATCGGTCAAGACGCTTCGGGCCGGACAACGCACGATGAACCTCCAGCGACGCGAGCTGTGCCTTCCCGGCGTCGAGCCGCAGCAGCTCACCGAACGTGAGGTCGGTATCCTTCATTACCTCGCGGCCAATCGAGGCCGCGCCATCGACCGCAACGAGCTGCTCCAGCATGTCTGGGGACTGAACCCGCGTGGAATCCAGACACGCACCGTGGACATGCATATCGCGCGGCTTCGCGAGAAGTTGCAGGACGTCGCCGACGACCCTGTCATTCTCACGGTGCGTGGCAAGGGCTACATGCTTGCCGATGCCGTGGAGGTCGGCGAATGAAACCCCGCCGGTCATGGTGGGTCGCGTATAGCGCCGGCACGGTGCTGGTGCTGCTCGCATTGGTCTGGATCACCGTGACGGTCGTGCGGCTCGAGCGAGCGGAGCTCGAGGCCCGCTCCGACGCGACGCACCAGGAGGCGCTGCGGCTGGCGTTGTGGCGGCTGGACTCGTGGCTGGCGCCGCTGCTGGCGCGCGAGGCGGCGCGGCCGTACTTCGACTACCAGGCCTTCTACCCGCAGCGCCGCGCGTACACGGCGCTGCTCGACCCGATCGAGCCGGGTGACGTGTTCACGCCCTCGGCGCTGCTGGGCTTCGAATCCGAGTACTTCTCGCTGCACTTCCAGATGGCGCCGGACGGTGCGCTCACGTCGCCCCAAGCGCCCAGCGGCGACTTCCGGCTCCTCGCCGAAGATTCGTACCTGTCGGGTGCGCAGATCGTGACCAACATCCAGACGCTCGACTCGATCAACAGCCTCGTGACGCCCAAGCAGGTGCAGGAATGCGTTGCCGCCGCCGACGAAACGACCGGCGAGATCGACCAGCCGCCGCCGATCCCGTTGCGCGCCCCGCCGCGGGAGGCCCAGCAGCTCAAGAACCGGAAGGAGCTCTCCAGCCGTCGCGGCACGTACCTTCAGGCGATCCAGCAGCAGGGCCAGGCCGGCAAGTCCGCCGCGTCCGACGAGTCGGTGGTCGTGGGGGGGCTCGTGCCGTTCTGGGCTGACGACGGCAACGGTGATGTCGAGCTGATCTTCACGCGCTCCGTGCGTGTCGGCGACCAGCAGTACTACCAGGGCTTTCTGTGTGACTGGCCGAAGCTCCGCGACGCGTTGCTGGCCCAGGTGGCCGACCTGGTCAACAACGCCCGGCTCGTCCCTGTATTGGGCGGCGCGCAGGTCGACATGCTGAGCGGCGCGATGATGGCGACGATCCCGGTGGCGCTGGAGGTCACGGCAGCCCAACCACTGGCGGCGGGCATGCTGAGCCCGGCCCGTTCGACACTCGCACTGACATGGCTTGCCGTTCTGACCGGTATCGGGGCTGTCGCCGTGACGCTGCGGGCAAGTATCGCATTCGCGATGCGACGCGCCCGCTTCGCTTCGGCGGTAACCCACGAGTTGCGGACACCCTTGACGACCTTCCGGATGTACTCGGAGATGCTCGCCGAAGGCATGGTCAGCGACCCCAAGCAGCGGCAGACCTATCTGGAGACCCTCCGCGACGAATCAGGACGGCTTTCGACGATCGTCGAGAACGTGCTGGCCTACGCCCGGCTGGAGGAAGGCCGCAGCACGGCGCGCTCGGTCGCAACGACCGCCGCGAAGGTCCTCGACGAAGTCGTCCCGGCATTGCGTCGCCGCGCCGAGACGGCGGACCTTGAACTTCGGCTTGAAGGTGACGTCGACCAGGCCACGCCGATTCGGGTCGATGTCGAGGCGGTCGGGCAGATCCTCTTCAACCTCGTGGACAACGCCTGCAAGTACGCCGCCGACGCGTCCGAACGCATCATTCACCTCGATGTCCGGTCACGCGACGGCGAACTCGTCCTGGGCGTGCGCGATCATGGTCCGGGCGTCCCCGCCGCCGCCACGGCCACGATCTTCGACGCCTTTGACCGCGGCACACGCAACGAAGGCGACCCCACCCCCGGCGTCGGTCTCGGCCTGGCCCTCGCCCGCGGCCTCGCGCGCGACATGGGCGGCGACCTTCAGCTCGTACGCCCGGCCACCAACGGCGAAGCGACCGGCGCTCATTTCGAACTCGCTCTTCCCCTGCGCTGAACAGAACCGGCGCGGACAAGGTTCCGCTAGGCCGCCACGCGCCCCCCGCGGACGATCGCGATGAGCCCCAGCCGCATCAGGTACGGCTCGTGGAAGCGTTCCAGCGTTGCCGCCGGTACACCGAGCAGCCCCGCGACGCGTTGCACGCCCAGCGGGTTGCCGTTGCGTGACTGCAGGAGCTGTACGCACTCGCGATCGACCGGGCCCAGGCCGCGATCGTCGATCTGAAGACGCTGCAGAGTCGTCGTGACCGTCGCCAGGTCGATTGTCGTCTCACCGGCGACCTTCGCCTCACGCCGCGCCTTGCCCAGCAGCCGCAACGCCTCGCGCGGCGTCTGCCGGGAGACCTCGGCGAGCTTTCTCGCCGCATCCGGTTCGATCGGGGAAGTGGCGCATTGCGCCACTTTCATGATCAGTTCCGTGAGCTCCCCGACGTCGTAGTAGCGAAGCTGCTCGCGGTTCTCGAAGCGGGCCACAAAGGGTTCCGGCAGCTGCCCCTCGTCGGTGGTTGCCCCGATCAACGTGAACGCCGGCAACCGGAGTGTCACCGGGTGGCGGCGCCCCGCGCGGGTGATCGAGATGCTCAGTTGCCCGTGTTGCATCGCTTCGTAGAGGAAGACCGCCACCGGGTCTGGAATTTCGTGGATTTCGTCGATGAACAGCACGTCGCCATGGCGCAGTTCGGCCAGACGCATCAGCATTTCCATGGGGCTCCGTAACGCCGGGCCGCTGTACATGTGCAATCCTGCGCCGAGTTCTGCCGCAATCGCCCGTGCGATCGTCGTCTTACCGAGTCCCGGCGGGCCCGAGAGCAAGGTATGGCCAAAAGGCTCGCCGACCCGGACGGCCTTCACAGCCAGTTGCAGCGACGCTACCACGCCCTGCTGCCCGACCAGGTCGGCTAGTCGTCCGAGTCGAGGACAATTGCGGGTGGCGCATTGCGCCACTTCTCCCCGCTGCTCCGAGTCGTTCGGGTCCGCATCAATGGCCGCGCCGGGTCGCAACTCGAACGTCCCGGCCGACTCGTTGCAACGGATCCGGTGGGCATTCCCACGCCACCAGGCGCAGTCGATCTCGGCAGGCAGATCATCAGACGCCGATATGGGCGCCAAGGCGGGAGCCGTCTCGACCATGGTCAGCCGATCGCCCGGCGGGGGGAGATCGACCTCCGGAGCATGGATGTCGCGTCCCTCGGCATCCAAGAACCGCCAGTCACGCTCACAGCTGCCGGTGATCGTGATCAAACCTGCATGGATGAGCGAATGACACCAGCGGCACACGGTGATCAGGTTCTCCAGGCATGTCTCGCCACCGCAACTCCATGGAATGATGTGGTGCACGTGCAGCGAGTGTCGGCTGCCGCAACACCGGCACCGGTGTCCGTCGCGGGCATAGACCTTCCGACGCAACGCTCTGGGCACGGAGCGATCCTTCTCTCTATCCGACGTCGACGCGTCCACGATGCCGCAGTTGCACGCGAGCATCTCGACGGTCTCTTGAGCCAGCGGGACGTCTCCGTCATCGGTCTCGACGGTATTGTCGTCGGCGTTGACGACGACGCAGCAGTTCTCCGGCGCGATGGTCGGTCCATCTTCGGGCTGCTGGGCGAGAATCAAGTCGGCTGCGACCTCCAGGCACTGCCACGACTCGGCCGAGCCGCCGGACTCGATCGCAACCTTGGCGCACGCGCGCTCCCACTTGGCGTACACGTCGGGCGGCATCAGCGTATTGAGCCGCAGCCGGATCTCGGGCAGCCCCTTGCGGTCGTCTCGGTTGCGCGGCGGATCACCCTTCCGTGCCAGGCGGACCTCCAGCGCAAGCTCATCGATGCGGACCGACTGAGCATGCTGCAACCACGCCGCATCGTGCTGAGCAACCGCGACCTTGACCAGCTCCCTGACCTTCGACCAGCACAGTTGACCCTCGCGGAACGCCTCGTCGATGTCGGGCAGGTCGGCAAGCGCCATACCGGCCTTGAAAAGCTCCCGAGCCTCGCGCCGGCTGATGCCGAAACGAGAGACGGCGTAGTTCACCACCGAGCGGTGCCCGGCGAGCTGATGCAGACCCCGCTCGTGGACATCGCGCAGGTAGAAGGCAACAACGCGGTGCCGCAAACCCCCCGAGGCCACCGCGACGCCGATCCGCCGCTCGACCTCTTTCATCGGCAGCCCTTCCTGGAGGACGAGGTCGTCCGCGACGTGACGCCTTTGCTGCGATTCCGCTTGTTTTGTAGCTTGTTCTGTAGGTTCCCCAGCCATCTCCACCTCCCGGTTCGAGTGTGGTCATTAGCCTAACAGAAGCCGAACAATTGTCAAGTCAGAAGTGAAAAAACTGCATGCCAACACGCGGTCCTCCTTTGGGAACACGTGGGTCTGTGAGGGAACAGCTGGGTCGTACAGGGAACAGGTGGGTCTTCGGTATCGCTGCGTTCGAACTGTGAATGCGCCAGGCGATTGACAGTCTCAGCTTGATTTCAGGATCGTTGCCGCCGCGAGCATGCCGGGCCCGCCGGTGAGACCGCCGCCGGGGTGGCTGCCGCTGCCGCAGAGGTACAGGCCGTGGATCGGCGTGGCGTACCGGGCGCACCCCGGGACGGGTCGGACGATCATCTGGTCCATCGCGTGCTCGACGTGGTGGATATGACCGCCCGTGACGCCGTACCGCGTTTCGATATCCACGGGTGTCAGGACCCGCCGCGCGATGATTTGTCCGGGCAGGTCCGGCGCGTAGCGGGCGAGCGTCTCGACGACGGCATCGCCGAGCTGCTCGCGGGCCGCATCCGTCCATCCGCCGGCGAGGTCGTGCGGCGCGAAGTGGGCGACGACCGACACGACGCAGTGGCCGTCGGGCGCGTGCCGCCTGGTCGCCAAGACGTCCAGCAGCGGACGCTGCGAACACCGTCCGTACTTCGTTGCGTCGAACGCGCGTTCCATGTCGTCGATCGTGGTGACGACGTGAGCACGAACGACGTCGAGGTCGCCCCGGCAGGCGAACCGCAGCGGCCCGCGGACCGCCAGATCAACCTTGGCCGTCATCCCGCTGCCACGCAGCTTCTCGACGTGGTGGTTGAGCGTCGGGGTGACGACGGCTGGGTCCACCAGCTCCAGGAAGACATGCTTCGGGTCGCAGGACGCGGCGACGATGGCGGCGTCGATCGTCTCGCCATCGGCGAGCGTGACACCCTCGACGCCATCGCCGCTCGTGCGAACACGCTGCACCCGGGCGTTGGTGCGAATGTCGGCGCCGCGTTGCCGCGCTGCATCTGCCAGGGCCTCGATGAGCGCCGCCGGCCCGTCTGATACCGCCCGGCCCGCCATGGCTTCGAGCCGCAACAGGTTGGCCACGTTGCCCGGCGACCACGGGCCGGTTCGTGTGCCCGCAAGCGCAGGCAAGGCGAGCGTGCAGCGGAGCAGCTCGGTGTCGAACCATTCGTTGAGCCAGTCGGCGAGACACATCGGCGTGATTCGCAGCAGCTCCATCATGTCGGCCTTGCCGAGACGGCGCAAAGCGAGGCCGCGGCCCATCAGCGTCAACAGCGACGCATCGGGCCCGGTGAGCGCCGGTGG
>Ga0209988_10000772_pt1 | contig 20324 bp, 16 predicted proteins | sample N075metaG_FD_183115 | JGI IMG/M metagenome (GOLD analysis project Ga0209988, IMG submission 183115) | Deep subsurface microbial communities from Kermadec Trench to uncover new lineages of life (NeLLi) - N075 metaG (SPAdes) (version 2) | ecosystem: Environmental > Aquatic > Marine > Ocean trench... | reverse complement strand
CGTATCCAAACTCACCTCAACACATTGGACATGGAAGAACTTACACCATAGCTGACATTCATGCAAGATTTTATCGAATGAAAGGATACAATGTCTTGTTTCCAATGGGATTCCATTATACTGGAACACCCATACTCGGCATGGCAAGAAGAGTAGAGTCTAATGATAAGGAGATAATGGATGGTCTTCGCAACATATATCATGTTCCAGAAGAAGACATCAAGACATTTGTTGAACCAATAAAGATTGCAGACTATTTTCATGAAGAGATTAAAGCTGGAATGATAGAGATGGGTTATTCCATTGATTGGAGACGAGAGTTTACTACAATAGTTCCAGCTTACCAGAAATTTATCGAATGGCAAATTAATATTTTGAAAGAGAAAAATTTGATCATCCAAGGGAATCATCCTGTTGGTTGGTGTCCACGTGATCAAAATCCTGTATCACAACACGATACAATGGGTGATGTGGAACCAGACTTTACTGAATATATTTTAATTAAATTCAAGTTTGATGATTACATCATACCAACTGCAACACTACGTCCTGAAACAATCTTTGGTGTGACAAATCTTTGGGTTAATCCTGGAGTAATGTATAAAAAAATTACTGTTGATGGCGAGAAATGGATTGTATCTAAAGAATGTGCACGCAAGCTAGAATTTTTGGACAAAGAGGTTACATATGATGGTGAAATTGCGGGTTCTGAGTTAGTTGGACAAAATGTTACCATTCCGCATCTCAATAAATCAATTCCTATGATTCAGGCTAGCTTTGTGGAATCTGCTACTGGAACTGGTCTTGTAATGTCAGTGCCAGCGCATGCTCCATTTGACTATCAAGCTCTAGTTGATTTCAAGAAAGACCAGCCTCTAGGCTCAGAATATCAACTAATCAAGCCTATTTCCATCATATCTACAGAAGGGTATGGAGAGTTTTCAGCAAAAGAGGCTTGTGAGAAATTTGGTATCAAGGATCAAGATGACCCCAAGCTGGAAGAAGCTACAGATGAGATTTATGGAAAAGAATTCTACGGTGGAGTTCTCAAAGATAATTGCGAGCAGTTTGCAGGCAAAAAAGTTTCAGAAGCTAAAGATGTAATTAAAGAATGGTTAGAGGAGAAAAAATATTCAGATATCTTACTAGAATTATCAAATGCCCCTGTAAAGTGTCGTTGTGGAACTGAATGTGTTGTTAAAGTATTGACTAACCAATGGTTTCTTAATTATGGTGATAAAGACTGGAAAGCAAAAGCTACAAAGTGTTTTGATGGAATGAGTATATTACCAAATGAGATAGTTAGTGAGTTTCATTATGTAATTGGTTGGCTACATGAGCGAGCTTGTGCAAGACAACATGGGTTGGGTACTAAACTACCATGGGATAAAGACTGGATTGTTGAGAGTTTGTCTGATTCTGTAATTTACATGTCATACTATACAATAGCTAGATTTGTAAATGATGGAACTATCAATGCTGAGAATCTATCAAAAGAATTTTTTGACTATGTATTTTTGGGTGAGGGTTCAGCTGACAAAGTATTTGGTATTGCATCTGAAACTGTAGAGGAGATAAGAAAAGAGTTTGCATACTTTTATCCAGTTGATTCAAGACATTCTGGTCGAGATTTAGTACCAAATCACTTGGCATTTTTTGTCTTTAATCATGTCGCTATATTTCCAGAAAATAATTGGCCGCAACAAATTGTTGTTAATGGTTCCGTATTGATGGATGGTAAAAAAATGTCTAAATCAATGGGAAACATTATTCCATTACGACAAGCCATACAAGATTACGGTGCAGATCCAATCAGAGTGGCAATTATCATATCAGCTGAGCTACTCCAAGATGCTGACTTTAATTTAGAATCAGTTGGCGGAATCAAAAACAAGCTAGTATCAATTTTAGAGGAATGTTCGAGGCTGAAATCAGGCCAAATTAGTAATTCTGAAGCTGAAGACAAATGGATTGCAAGTAGATTACAGAATCTGATTGCAAATGTTACAGGATCAGTTGAGAAGATGAGATTACGAGAGGCATTACATGAGATATTGTTCGCATTTGAAGGGGATTTGGCTTGGTATCTCAAACGAGCCAAAGCTAAAGGACGTAATGATTATGATGGAATACTACATCAAATTCACAGTATTAGAGTAGCAATGTTATCACCATTTGCACCACATATAGCTGAAGAGATGTGGCAGAAGCTTGGTAATTCTGAGATGGTCTCAAAGTCTAGCTGGCCTGAAGCTGATTCGGGTAGTATAGATGCAAAAGCTATCCAAGCTGAAGACTTGCTAAAGTCAATCATTAATGATATTTCAAATATTCTCAAAGTTACAAAGATTACTCCAAAGAAGATTACCATTTACACAGCTGATTCATTCAAGTCTATAGCTTATCATGCTATTTTGGAGCAAGTGATGAATGAGCAAACTAACATGGGTGTAATTATGAAAGAGTTGATTGCTAACCCAGAAACAGCTGACATTAAGAAAAATCCTGACTTTGTTCAAAAAACTATCAAGGATATTTTATCTGAACCAACTGAAATTAGAAAGACAAAGCTAGAAACCAAAGAGTTTGATGAGAAACAGTTTGTGACAGACGAGCTATTATCAATTGCAAAGCAAGACTTTGGAGTTGAGGTAACTGTATTTGCGGAAGATGATGAAAATATCTATGATCCCAAAGGAAAAGCTAGACATGCAAGGCCATTCAAGCCAGCAATTCTAATTGAATGATATGATAACCATAATTTAAGATTAGAACATTAATTGATTCAAATTACCTACTAATTTGTGAATTTTACGAGTGTCATTGTTTACCTTGTCAGCTTTTTTCATAAACCCGCGCATTTGTCTTTCTGTTAGTTTTATTAATTTTTTTATTATCGGATTTGACAAAAGTAATTTTGCTTTAGTTCCGATTGGATCTAGATGTATTGAATGTAAGAGACTATTTAGGGAATCAATAAAATTATTTTTTCTCTTTTTTCAAAATATCAATAATTTCAGTATTAGTCTTTATCCAAGTTTTAAGATATGCAAAAAACAAATTCTCTAAATCATCAATTAATCCTTCTAGTTTAGGATCTAGGCGTATATCTGCAAGTTGTTCATTAAGATTTTCTAGAATCACAGCTAAACCTTGATTAGAAGTTTCCAACTTTTTAATTGCATCATCTACTGTCATAAATAATATAGAAAATTAGAGATTTTAAAGGATCTTACTATTATATTATTACAAGTTTTTAGCAAAAATAAAAATTATTCTCAAATACATTTTCAGATAGTATATTTAGGTATCAATTAATTTCAAAATACCTTGAAGATAGCTGTGATGGGAATGGGAGTAGCAGGATCATATCTAATGGCCAGACTAAAAGATTCTGAACATGAAGTAGTAGGATATGAGAGAATGGTAGAAGAAAGACATGACTCTATTTGTGCTTGGGGTACAATAAAATCAGAGCTTGTCAAGTTCTGCGAAAAGACTGGTAGAGATTTTGATGACTATATGATTCATGATGGTAAAACTATGAAAGTCAAGATGGGAAATGGTGTAAAGTTTGATATCGGACTGCATGGATTATGTACGTATAACAAATTAGGATTAATCAAAGATTTTATCAAAGATTCCAAGGTACTTTATGGAACAGCACCAAAGCTAGAAGAATTAGAAAAAGAATACGATCTGATAGTGGATTGTACAGGATTTCATAGAATTTATTTACCAAAGCTAAAAGAAGATTTTTTCTTGCCAACATACGAGTACAAAGTTGAATATGAAAACGGTGTACCATTTGATGATTTTTACCTAGAGCCATTTCCAGGAATGTCTGGATACTTTTGGTATTTTCCATTAGGGGAAAAGTGGGCACACATTGGAGCAGGGGACTACAAAAAGAATCATGTCAAAGTCACTGATGAATTCTTAAAAAAATACGGAGGAAAAGTAATCCAAACTAAAGGACGTCCAATCAGACTAGCCACGCCTGATAGATGCAAACCATTCTATTCAGGAAAAGTAGTTGGTGTTGGTGAATCAATTGGAACAGTTTTTGCAATGTTGGGTGAAGGAATCATTCCATCTATGCAGTGCGTTGATATTTTCTTAGATAACATGCATGACTTTGCAGCATATGAAAAGGCAGTTGATAAACACTTCAAGGTATATGCAAAGGTCTTTAATTTCGTTAGAAAAAAAATCCACAATGACTTTAGTTTCTGGAAGACATTACCTGACTTTATTGCAATATTTCTTTACATGAAAAAGCATGAGAAGAGATTTGGAATGGACATCAAGATTAGTAATTTAATGAAAGTAGCTAAAGCCTAGGTCATTTTTTGTATTCATTGTATTTTTCTATAACTGTATACCAATCATGTAATGAATCACGATATCATATTATAAATTTTAAAATCTATCCAAAACTAACAGATCCGAATCCTTCTCGATTGGTTCTATTTGATGCCATATTGTAATCATAAATGATTTTTGAATACTCTTTGAATTCGTCTTTCATTGGATCTAAATTTTCTGCCAAGTAAAATCCAGGACAATCACCAGTAAATTGAAAAGTTGCATGTACACGGGCGAGTCCTTTTTCATTTTCAAGCCAAGTTGAAAATGGATAAAGATAGCACACTCCAGGTCTATCAGGATGTATGCCACAACCCCCTTCATCATCTAAAAATCTACATGAGATGTGTGTTCCATCATCTGATTCTGTTTCATCTTTTTTTCTTTTTAGATTAATTGTAGTCATTGTAGTCATTTGTCCTGAAGGACCAGGTTCTTGATATGTTACAGTTAATGTTTCATTTTTTATAAACTCGGAAATCTTTTGATATTTCAAACCTTTACCAATTGTTATCAAATCATCAGAGGTTAATGGAAGTCTACCTTGTCTATCACAACAGTTGTGACAATCAGGCCAATAACATTTCCATAAAATATATTTTTTTTCCGAATTTAGATAAGGTACATGAAAAATTACATCTTTTACTTTTAGGGTATAATCAGACACATCAGTAATTTTTCCTAGAGTAAATTCTCGTAGAATGGGGTCAATGTCCCAATCTTTTTCTAACAAATTTAATGATTCTTCAATTTCTTTTTGAGACAACTATCAAGTTATAAGATCTTTTGCAGATGTTATTAATGTTGAGTGAAAAAGGAAAATATGCATCATCCACAGAAAACAGGAGGTTTGTCTGGGCTGAAATTATTTGGCCTTTAATTTTAGAAATTAATGAAATTGAATTTTCATTAAAACAATTTCAAAATAAACGTGATCAAATCTGCAAGCAAAGAGACATCTCAAATACAATTCCATCAAGAGGATTGGTTTCTTTAGTACTAAAAGGAATTTTGCGTAAAGAAAATAATGGATATTCTATTCATTATAGATTAATTCCATACATGAGACTAAAAGCTAAATGTGATTATGCAACAGTAATTCATGAAGTCAGACAAAAATGATTACGATAAATGAATATATTCTAAAACACCAGAATTTGTTTTGGTAGCCCGATAGTCTAGCGGTCAAGGATTCTGCCCTCTGGATCTCAAAAGAGTGGATAGGCGGGGACGGCAGTTCGAATCTGCCTCGGGCTACTGTAAAAATTTCTAAAAATAGTAAAGTTCTATCTTGATGCTTGTGCTATACGTTCTAACTCATTCTTTTTCTTTACAGAAGGAGCATTCGAGTCATTATTTGATGCAAGTATCAGTTGTTCAGCCATGTGTTCTTCAATTGGTTTTGGATTGGAAAACGTTGCCTCTTTAATTGCATCAGAGATGAATTTTAGGGCCAAGTCAACTCTTCTAATTGGAGCAACGTCAACGGATACATGGTAAACAGTACCACCATAAACAATTCTAGTAGTGTCTTCGTTTGGAGCAGAAAACTCTACGGCTCTAACTAAAACTTCAACTGGGTTTTTTCCAGTTTTTAATGCAATAATATCAAATGCAGTTTTTACAGTATTGAGAACTTTGGTCTTCTTTCCAGTCATTCTTCCGGTGTTCTTTGCATATTTCTTTCCAAAGTGCATCGTCTTGTTGATTAAACGTTCAACAATGTTAACATCTGCTTTATTGAATCTCTTTAGGGCTGAACGACCATAAGTATATGGTAAAATTTGTTTTCTCAATGAAATTGCAGTCTTTAATCCAGGATCTACAATCTCAATATCTGATAAATCCCATTTTCTAAATAATAACATGTTCTTTGTTTCTGCCATGTTTATCTCCTTGGTTTCTCTTTCTTACCAATTACTAACTCATGAAGTGATGTATCATTTACTTTGAAAACTTTGAATCTAACTCCAGGAATATCCCCCATTGCACCACCTTGTGTTGCACCCATACCTTGAATGTGTACTTCGTCATGTTCATCAATAAAGTTCATTGCACCATCTCGTGGCAAAAATGCTGTAACAGTCTTCCCGTTTTTAATTAATTGAACTCTAACACATTTTCTTATAGCAGAGTTTGGTTGTTTTGCTGCAATACCTACTTTTTCTAAAACAATTCCTCTTCCTTGAGGTGCGCCTCCAAGAGGGTCAGACTTTTTATCAATACCAAGTTTTCTTCTTTTGTAAGTAGAGATTGCCCACCTCTGTTTTTTTTTCTTAGATTTTAAAACTCTACCTGCAAATAATCCGAGGGGTGATTTTCTTGTCATTCTTACATCTCTAATGTTGTTCTTTCTGGACTGTTAATTAGTACGTTTGTAATATTGAAATATCGTTTTGCAAGTAGTCGTGCTTTCTCAGCATTCCTACCTTCTCGTCCTACAACAATTCCTTTCTTTCTGGGATCAACCAAAACAATTGCCTGTTTTGAGCCATCTGCTCGTGTGTTTATTTTCACTTCAGAGACTAGTTTTGGATTAAGTAAATTAGTCAAAAATTTTGCTGGATCTTCATCGAATTCTACCAACTCTACATTTCTCTTAATTATATTTTGTAATGATTTGATATGCATGCCACCTTTACCAATTGCTAGACCCATTTTTCCGGAATTAACTACAAAAATTACTCTATCTTGTTTTTCATCTTCAATACAATCACGTGCAGTTGCACCTGTAACATTTTGGAAAAGAGACATTAAGCGCATTTGATCAGTTGAAAGTTTAATTGATTGTGTCATAAGAATTCCTTTTTATCTCCAACAAAAAATGTCTCATTTAAACTTTCATTAAATAAAATACAACTATTCAATTTTTTTTTCAGCTTCTGTATCTTTTAGAATTGTTTTGATGTTAGCATCAGTTATTGATGTAAATGAAATTGTTGATATTCTAAATTGTAAGCCACATAATCTACCTAATGCGACTGATGTTCCCTGAAAGTTCACTAATGGTATTTTTTCTTTTTTTGCATCTGATTCAATTTTCTCAAACATTTCTTTCTTTACTGATTGAGACAATACAAGCAGTTTGGAATTTTTTATAGAGTTCAAAACTTGTTTACTGCCCATAGTTAACTTATCTTCTTTAAGAGCATCTTTCAATGATTTTTCAAGTATCTTACTCATATGTTTCCTTAAATCGATCGTCTTAACAGGGCTTTATAGGTTTTTTGAAAAATGTTATAGTTAAAAGCAAAAAATTTAGTTTAGAAAACCAAATAGAGAACCTAAAGAAGAAAATACAAGACTTACTTCATCAAAAAAGTTAGTAGGTTTTTGTTTTTTTAAATCAAATAAAATAGTTTTTTCAGATAAAGAAGGTTTGTGATTTACAATATTTTTAATTTCAAATTTATCTACAGTATCAACTACATTATGAATTTGTGAAGTTTCTGATAAGATAATTTCAAGATTTTTTCTAGCAGTAATGTAATGAGAGTTTTTTGTTAGAATTTCATTATACAATGAAATGGCATCATCAGTATTTCCTAGATTTGCAAGAGCATTAGCCTTGTTGTTTTTAGCAGGTAAAAAATTAGGATCAATATTGATTGCTTGATCATAATACATTATTGCCTCAGAAAAATATCCCAATTTTCCTAGAGCGGAGCCCTTGTTTACAAGAATTTTTACATCATTAGGATTGGTAATTAATGAATCGTTAAAGAAACTCAAAGAACTATCAAATTTACACAATCTATACAAGGCAGGTCCCATTCCATCATAATATGAGATAATGTCAGTAAAAATACTTGAATCACATTTCAAATTAATTTGATTCAATAGTTTACCTAATTCCATATCCTCTACAGTAAGATTAGTTTGTTTTTTAATTTCAGTTTTTGTTATAATTTTTTCTAAATTATTTTTTTTATTTATTGATATTGATTCTTTGATATTAGAATTTTCTATTTTTTTAATAGATTTTTCTTTAAAAATTATTTTTTTATCTGAGAAAATATTTATGGTGTCAGAAATGATTTCATCAAATGATTCTTCAACGAATTTATTTTTTTTAATTCTCTCTTCAATAACATCTTTAACAGTATCATCAATTATTGATTGGGAAATTTTATTATAATCAAAAAAAGATACTGCTACTGTTTCAGCATAGTATGCTTTTATTGAATATGTACCATCTACTCTAAAATTTACACCATCTTTTACAAGAAAGTTTGTAGAAAATTCTAAATTAGAATCAATAGAACCGAAATAAAATCCTTCAGGTGTTCCAAATGGATCATAAACTCCTATCAACACTGTAGGGGAATCTAATTTAGAAACTAACCCAGTGATTTTTATAAAATCTTTGTCTGTGTATTGTTTTTTGTCAGTATAAAGAAGAATGATTTTAGGTTTTTCCAAATCCTCGACTAAAATTTTAGAGTCAGCATATTCATTATTAATTACAAAATAATGATTTTCAGAAATTTGTCCATAATCTAATTTTATTACATATTCGCCAATTTTTTCATAAAATGGAGAGTCAAGTAAGATTGTTTTAGAAAAGGTATTCTGAGTGGAGATTTCTAAATTATTTGCAGATAAAATTTTTCCGTTTGGATCATAGATACTTAATGCAATGATTGGCATTTTAAAATCAAAAATTTCACCTAAAATGGTAAGAGAGTCGCCTTTGCGATATTGTTCTTGATTAAAATTAACAGTGAATGAATCTGCAAAAACTTCATTAAAAATTAAAGGAGATAATACGGTTAGTACTAGCAAAATTCCTGGTAAATATCCTAACACACGGCTAAAAACATAATTTTCTATTTAATAATCACGTAGAAAACATCTTTTTCATTCAACTATGATCAAAAATTGAATTTAATGTTTAGTTGATAAATTTCTAAGAATCTTCTTTAGGAATAGAAACTAACAAAATATTATCTCCACGTATCAAAATAGTTCCTAATTTTTTAGGATTATCATCAGAAATGTATTCTGCATCATCCAAAGTTAAATTCATGTGAATGTCAAATTGTTTTAATATACCTTGAATAGTTGGTGAGTTTTTCATTTTGAGTAAAACAACTTTACCCGTACTGTTATTCATTAACGTTGATATTTCAAAAACCATAATTATTCAAAATTGTTTATTTTTTGTTCCTCATTTTTTCTTGCTTACTTGCATGTATAAATCAACAGTGCCACTTCCAATTGGAATGTTACTTCCAACAATTACATTTTCAGTGATACCTTTTAGTTGTTCAATTTCTCCAGCAAGTGCAGCTTTTGCAATTGTTGGTACTGTAATTTCAAATGCAGCTCTTGCAAGAACACTATCTTTAGTACCAGCAATTCCGTGTCTGCCTATTTGTTGCATGTAGCCTCTTGAACACATCAAATCAGATACTAACATGATGTATCTATTATCAACTTCTAATCCTTGGTCTTCTAGAGTATGGTTTAGTTCATTAATCAATGAATTTCTTGCAGCTTCAATACCCAAAGTTCCTGCAACTTCAAAGACATTATTGGTTCTAACATTTCGTTTGTCAATACCTTTAACTTCAAGCACTTTGGCAATGTTAGAACCAGTTGTTTGGATAACCCATTCATCATCTTTTTGAACTAATGTAACACGTTCAATATCTGCTACTCCTTTAACTAGTGTATTAAGAACTTTATTTCTAATTGCAATTGCAGTTGGAGCGTCACATTCTTCAACTAGTTTTAGAGTGATTAATTCACCAATTACCTCCATCTTGAATTTTTTATTTGATGAAAGTGCTGTTTCTACTTCAGTAACGGTGCATCCTCTTTCTTTGAGTCTATTTTCACTCAAAATTATTTTAATTTCAGTAGAATAATCAGTTTCAGTATCAGCAATTAATGCACTTACTTTAGTTTGTAGTACATTTCTTGCAACCTCGATTGCTTTTTCTCGTGATTTTTTTGATTCATCATCAAGATAGATATCCATAGTTGGAGTAACAGGTTTCTTTCTTGCATCAACTAATTCAATTAGTCTAGGAAGACCCAATGTAACATTTCTTTCTTTAATTCCTGCAAAGTGGAAAGTTCTCAAAGTCATTTGAGTACCAGGTTCGCCAATTGATTGAGCAGTAATAATTCCTACGGCTTGTCCAGGTTCTACTTGCGCTTTGTCATAAAGTGAAAGTCCTTTCTTACATACAATTTCTACTCCATCTTTACTCAGGTCAGATTTCTGTAAGGTATCAATTACAAGAGAAGTTAATCTTGGATTAAACGTCTTTGTGTATTTTTTAGTAAGAGCATCAATCTCATCTTTTGTAGCTTTCTTTCCAGAATCAATAAGAGTTTGAGATTCAGTTAATCTCTCAACGTTAAATGCCTCACCATGATCACTTTTTTGTACATCGATTCCATCTTCACCATAAAGGAATTGAACGATGTGACCGTGTGGATCTCTTACTGTTCCATCATATTCTAATCTAATGTGTTCTAATGCATTAATTAGCCTACGTTGCATGTACCCACTTTGTTGTGTTCTAACTGCAGTGTCTACTAGTCCTTCACGACCACCCATTGCATGGAAAAAGAATTCTATTGTAGAGAGGCCTTCTCTGTAATTGGATTTTATAAATCCATGTGCATCAGGATTTGGGTCATTTTCCACATAATGTGTCAATGCACGATTAGTATAACCGGTATTCATTCTATCCCCTCTTCTTGATTGCTGACCCAAAATGCCTGCCATCTGACCAACATTTAGAGATGAACCTCTGGCACCAGTTGTAGCCATAATTTTTCCAGCATTGTTATCATCAAGAGAATCATTTGCAGTAGTTCCTGCTTTGTCTCTTGCTTTACCTAATTCATGCACAACATATGCCTCTAAGGCTTCTTCAGGTCTCATACCTCTTGTGAGTTTTAGAGTTCCTTTCTCATATTGATGGGTCAAATCAGAGACAACATCATAAGTTGATTTAACATCATCTATAATCTGTTGTCTATCTTTTTCTGGAACTTCAAGATCACCAAAACCATAACTAAACCCATAATGTGTGATAAATTGTTTAAACATTACTAGAATGGAGTTAAGGAATTCTTTTCCAACTTGATTTCCATAGTCTTTTACAATTCTATGTAACACACTTTCTGGTTCTTCTGCACCAATGGATGTTTTATCAATTACACCACTGATTAATTCACCATTTTTAATTACAACATCTTTGTCTTTTCCACCTGTACCCTTTGACCATTTTGATGTAAGAACATAGTTGAAGTCTTTTGGAAGAAATAATGAGAATAGTTGTTTTCCAGTATATGCTGGTCCATCTTTTGTTTTAGTGGCAGGTTTAGGAAGTTGACCAGTATAACTACCAAGCATTGCAAGGTTTGAAAATTCTTGGACAGATAATGTTGTATCGTCTTTAGTTAGAAGATATGCACCAGTAACAAAGTCTCTTAGTGCTCCAATAATCGGTCCACCATATCTTGGAGAGATTAATTGATCTTGAACTCTCATCAAAAGAATTGCTTCTGCTCGTGCTTCTTCACTTTGAGGAACATGAAGATTCATCTCATCACCATCAAAGTCTGCGTTGTATGGAGGACATACAGAAGGGTGTAATCTGAAAGTCTTGCCTGGAAGTACCTTAACATAATGAGCCATAATAGACATTTGATGGAGTGATGGTTGTCGGTTAAACATCACAATATCACCATTTGAGAGATGTCGTTCAATTAGATATCCATTCTCAAGTGTTTCAGCAATTATAGAACGATCTTCTACAAAATCTAATCTAATCTTTACACCATCAGGTCTTACGATATAGTTTACTCCTGGGAATATATCAGGTCCGTTAATTACAAGTTTTCTCATTCTATCAATGTTCCATTCTGTAACAATTTCAGGAATTGTTAGTTTCATGGCAACTTGAGTAGGAACTCCAACTTCAGATAAATCTAAACTAGGATCTGGAGAAATTACAGTTCGACTTGAAAAGTCAACTCTCTTTCCAGATAATGAACCTCTGAATCTTCCTTCTTTTCCTTTGAGTCTTTGAGTTAATGTTTTGAGAGGACGGCCAGAACGATGATGAGCTTGTGGAATTCCAGATACTTCGTTATCAAAATATGTTGTAGTGTGATATTGTAACAAGTCAACTAAATCTTGAACAATTAGTGGTGGAGTTCCGGCATCTTTACTTTCTTTTAGTCTTTGATTAACTCTAATGATATCAACCATTTTGTGTGTCAAATCATCTTCTGATCTTATTCCTGTTTCAAGAATTATTGATGGTCTAACAGTTACTGGAGGAACAGGAAATACTTGAAGAATAAACCATTCAGGTCTAGCAGTTACTGGATCATATGATAATAGTTTTAAATCTTCATCAATTATTTGTGTAAATCTTTCTCTAATGGTAACGGGAAGTAATCTATGTTCACCAATTTCTGTTTTCTCTACAAAGATTGTTGGTTTTGTAAAGATTAACTCGTATTGTGTTTTTCCACAATGAGGACATTCTTTTGCTTTTTTTGCTTTCTCTATAATTTGTTCAGGAATACGTTTTTGAGAAATTACAGTATAAGCAGCTTTTTTAGTTTTGATTTTTAGATATATATCTAAATCTTCTTGAGGAACTTTTAGTCTTGCACAAGAACGGCATGTTGATTGTAATAGTTTGTAGATATTATCAATGAATGCAATATGTAAGATAGGTTCTGCTAGTTCAAGATGTCCAAAGTGTCCAGGACATCGTGCTGCTGTATTTCCACATGTTAGACATTTTTGTCCAGGCTCAAGAGTACCAAGTCTACCATCCATAAGACCTCCTTGAACTGCCATTCCATCTTCATCATATGTTTCAGGAGCAGTAATTTCAGCAACAGAATATTTTCTTATTTCAGTTGGAGACCATACTGAAAAACGAATTCCGTCAATTGCTTTTATTGCTTGAACAGACATCAGACTTTCTCCTTGATTAACAATCTAGGTGCAATGTTAAGACTCTGCATCTCTTGTAAGAGTAGTTTGAATGCATATGCTACAGCTACTGATGATACTTTGGCTTTATCACCACAAACTCTGCAGACATATTTTCTTTGTTTAACATCATGATAAGCTACCAAACCACATCTTTCACACACAAAGATATCAGCTTTATCTGATTCATCAAGTAATCTGTCTTTTAGGATCATTGAAGCACCATAGGCAATTAAACAATCTCTTTCCATTTCACCAAATCTTAATCCACCACCTCTTGCTCTTCCTTCTGTTGGTTGTTTGGTTAACATCTGAACTTGTCCACGTGCTCTTGCATGGATTTTATCTGCAACCATGTGGTGAAGTTTTTGGTAATATACAACTCCAATAAAAACATCAACTGGGAATGACTTTCCAGTTCTACCATCATACATTATTTCCTTACCAGAATATTTGAAACCATGTGCATCCATCACTGGTTTGACTTCATCCATTTTTTCTCCCACAAATGCAGAACCATCAAATCGTTTTCCACGAAATGCTGCAGCTTTTCCACAAATTGATTCCATCATCATTCCAACTGTCATTCGTGATGGGAATGCATGAGGATTAATCAAAACATCAGGAGACATTCCTTCTTTTGTATATGGTAAATCTTCTGCTTTAGCTAAAATTCCAAGTATACCTTTTTGTCCATGTCTTGATGCAAACTTGTCACCAATCTCTGGAACTCTCATATCTCTTGCTCTAACCTTGTACATTTTTCCACCTTCATTTGATTGAGTCATAACTACAGTATCTACAACTCCAGTTTCAGATGGCCTTACACCAATTGATGTGTCTCGTCTGTATGGACCAGTTGATTCAAACTCTCGATATTCTTCCATAAATCGTGGAGGACTAGTTTTACCAATCAAAATATCTCCGCCTTTAATTGGAGATTCAGATGCAACAATTCCATCTTCTTCTAGTAATCTATATGCACGCTCTCCTTTGTAGCCTCGAATGTTATCTTCAGCGTTTGGAATCTCAAAGTTATCTCGCATTCCACCTGGATATTGTTTTGCTTCAGCATCGTATATTCTATAGAAGAAACTTCTTCCTAATCCTCTATCTACTGATGCTTGACTAAGTACAATGGCATCCTCAATATTATAACCATCAAATGGCAGTACTGCAACAATACAATTTTGACCTGCTGGTCTTTCTTCTAGTCCTAAAAGCTTCATTGCTTTAGTGTTAACTATTGGTACTTGTGGATATAACATAAAGTGTTGTCTAACATAGGTACTAGTATTCATCATTGGTGTGGAAAATCCTAAGCTCTGTTTTGCCATTGCAGATTCATATGTATTTCTTGGAGATTGGTTATGTTCTGGATATGGAATGATCGAAGCACCTGCGCCAAGAATTGCTGGTGGGAATACTTCAAGGTGAGTACGCTTCTTTGTATCTTTATCATCTAAAGTAACAAAACAATTTTCTTCTTCATTTGCATCAATCATTTCCAAAATACCCATTCTCAAAAGATCAGTCCAAGAAAGTAATTTCTTTGTAATTTTATCTAACAGGTCTTGTGTTAACAATGATTTATTATCTTTGATAATAATTAATGGTCGTAAGACACGTCCTGCATTACAATTTACATAAAGTCTTCTTGTTGAACCTTCAATATCAGATTTATGAAATGAAATTCCAACGTGAGGATGAATCTTTGAATTTCGTCTAAGGTCTCTAAGTGATTCTGCTAGTTCTCCACCATCTTTGAAATATCCAATTAGACGACCATCAACAAATATTCTGGTTCCATCTTTTTTCAAATCTTCTTTTGCATCAAAGAAATGTACTGTTCCAAGATCAAAGAGTTTTTCCACAATTTCTTCAGAAGGAACATTAACCGAGATAATTCCAGATAGTGCCAAATTTTTAACCAAGCCACAATTCGAGCCTTCTGGAGTTTCACTTGGACAAATTCTTCCAAAGTGAGTTGCATGCAAGTCTCTTGCTTGAAAGTTTGGTTGAGTTCGGCTTAGAGGGGATTGAATTCTTCTAAGATGACTAATTGTTGAAAGATAATTGGTTCTATCAAGTAATTGAGTAACTCCAACACGTCCACGTCCCCAATTTCCAGTTGCAATAGCATTGTTTAGTTTATCAGTAATTATTCCTGGGCGAATTGCTGCAGCCACTGCATTAATTCCACGTTTTTGGCCTGATCTTTCTAATTGATATTTCATATCTCTAACAAGATTTCTAAATGCAGTTCTAAACAGATCTGCTAGCATTTGTCCTGCAAATTTTATGACTTTATTTCCATAGTGGTCTTTATCATCCGGAGTAATCCAACCAAGTTTTAATTCCAATAATTTACAAGCTGCTTCACCTAAGAATTGGGCTTTTTCTTTTCTGTTTTCAGGATGCTTACCCAAGTGAGGTAACAATCCCCAATCCAGTAAGGTCTCTGCACGTTTTATCTGAAATTCTTCTAACATTCCAGGTGCAATTCTTTTACTGATGTAGACAATTGCATCTTTTGATGTTGGAACATCAGTTGCTTTTTCAAATGAACCTTCCAATTCATCTTGTAGATCATCTACTAGTGAAACTACTCCAGCAATTTCTCGATCAGATTCTAATCCAAGAGCCCTCATCAATATTACAACTGGAATATCAACTGGAGAGCCAGGTATTCTTGCAACAATTAGTCCATCATTTTTCATTACAAGTTCTAATTTTGCACGATAACCAACAATTGAAGAATAGACTTTGGCTTTGAAAACAGTATTTCCACCTACGGTTTCTCTATCAACAATAATTTTATTATAAGAAAGATCTTCTAGTCCTACAATAACACGTTCAGAACCATTTATGATAAAATAACCACCAGGATCTTTTGGATCTTCGCCATGCTCAATTAATTTTTGATTGGAAAAGTTATGTAGGATACATGCATTGGATCTTACCATAACTGGAACATCACCTATATGAACAAATCTAGATTCTAAAATTTTTCCATCTTCTACAACACTTGCTTCCATCATTACAGGTGCAGAGTATGAAACATTTCTCAGTCTTGCTTCAGCAGGAGTGATATGAGTAATAGAACCATCAAGTTCCATCATTCGTGGTTGTTGAAGTTTAACTTTGCCTAGTTGAATCTTGTAAGGATATTCAGCATTTTCAATATCTATTTGGCTGACTTCGTTGATAATACTTTGAAGACCACGTTCTAAAAATTCATCAAATGAATTAAGATGTTGACGTGCAATACCTTCACGCTTTAGAATATCTTGAATTACTGGCCAGCGTTTGTTAGCAGGATGAACCATTATACTTCCACCACATATCGATAATAGAGACTTGTACCTGCAGTTGGACTTTTTCTGGTAATCTTTATCATATCACCTGGTTTTACACCAAGTCCCAAAATTGCAGGATCAGTTACAAAAATTAATGGTAATTCAGTGGGTACACAATTGTATTTTTCTAAAACTTTTTCAGCTTCTTGTTTTGGAATAATTTCATGTTTAGGAACATAGATATGATCAGGGACTAGAACTTGATTTTTCTTAGTTGCCATCTATAACATCTCCATTAGAACATTAAATGTAACAGTAAAGAATACACACAAACTGTAAAAAATTCCGTTCGGGTTAATATATATCTAATCTGAAATTCGTTACAAAAAGTGTTTTTTCTTATTTGTCAATTAAATTTTTCACAACCTTAAATAGTGTAAATTTAGGCGTAAAATTGATGAAAGCTTATCTATCGGTGTTTGCCCTATCTGCAATTTTGATTGCAAGTATTGGTATGGCACCAGCATTTGGACAAAGCTCACTTGTAGTAACTACAGACAAAGCATCCTATTCAGAAGGTGATACTGTAGAAATTACAGGAGAAGTTGCTCAACTTTTAGGAGGATATGCCATATCTGTCAGAGTGGTAGCACCAAATGGAAATATTGTTTCCATTGAACAGCTAACAGTTGGTGCAGATAAAAAATTCAGTGCTAGTGCAACTGCAGGCGGTCCACTATGGAAGAGTGATGGAACTTATACAGTTCTAGTCCAATATGGAGACAACAAAAATAATTCAGGAACAACATCATTTGAATTTGGTGGTTCTACAATGACACCACCAACTGAAGAAGTAAAATCAGTGATAACTGATACAACTGTTTCAGTTTCAGGTTCTAGTGATTTGATAGGATATGAAATTACAGGTGGAAAACTACTAGGAATCGTAACTGATTTTGATGCAAATTCACTGATCATATCTATTCAAGCTGATGAGGATGGTTCGTTAACCCTTACAATCCCTAGATCAGTGTTAGATGCAACAATTAATGGTGAAGATGATGACTTCTTTGTCTTAGTTGATGGAGAAGAAGTAGACTTTGATGAAACAACCACATCAACAGACAGAATACTCACCATAGCATTTCCAGCAGGTGCTGAAGAGATCGAAATAATCGGTACCTTTGTGATTCCAGAATTTGGTACAATTGCAGCCATGATTCTAGCAGTAGCAATTATCTCAATAATTGCAGTCTCTGCAAAGTCAAGACTTAGCATCATACCAAGATACTAAATTCCATCTTTTTTTCTCTTTTTAAATATACATAAATACCAAAGATATCTGGATTGAACTAGGATGAATTTTAAACGTTCTACAATATCAATGGCAATAGCCCTTATGGCACTGTCATTAATTTCAATGACATCAATTCAACAAGATGCTTTTGCTAGTTCAGGAATGTCAATTACAGCTACTGCAGATAGAGGCTCAGATACTATCACTGTAACAGGTATGACAACTTCAGAATATACAGATGTTGGATTTCTTGTGACTGCACCAAACGGAAATAAAGTATTCATAGGTCAGGAAACACCAGATGAAAATGGAAACTTTGGAATTGAACTTAAAGTTAGTAATTGGAAAGAAGATGGATACTATACAATTCTAGCTAAACAAGGTCAAGGAATTTTTACACTAACTCTCGAAGTTCTAGTTAACAATGGTATGACTGAAAAAACTTCTGAAACTCAATCTACTTTACCAGGAATTTTTGTGCCAAACCTAACAAATGTTGCTAGAGACGCAGGACTTGCACTTGACGCAGCGAGTTTTGTAAATGGTGATGATAGGTTCACGATTTATGGAACAACTGACAGGGTTAGCGAAGCCGTTGTAATACAAGTATTTGCACCAAATGGAAATTTGGTTACAACTGCTCAACTAACAGCAACACTTGATGGAGAATTCACTGCTGAGATTGTAGTAGGTGGGTCACTATGGAAACAAAATGGAGATTACACTGTAACTGCATACCAAAATGAAAATCCAAACTATTCTGCTTCAATAGTAGTTGATATTCTAGATGGAGTAGTAGTTCCAGAATTTGGTACAATTGCAGCCATGATTCTAGCAGTAGCAATTATCTCAATAATTGCAGTCTCTGCAAAGTCAAGACTTAGCATCATACCAAGATACTAAAATCACAACTTTTTTTCATTTTTAAATATACATAAATAGAGACAGGTGTAAATCGCAACAAGATGAACAACCGTACGTCGTTCGCGCTACTAGCAGTTTTGACTGCAGTCGGTACTTTAACCATATCATCAGCATATGCTAGTGAACATTACCTGACATCTCAGCCAGCATTAGTTGGTTCCATAGATGATGCCAGAGCAATGGCAAATCAGTTTTTGCTTAATGATCTTCCAGTATCTGTTTGGACAGATAAAACAAGTTATGGACACAATGATATGATTATAGTAACAGGCTATGTAGCAAATGTATCTGGATTTCCAATCACAGTTACTGTTGTGAGCCCACTAATCTCCCTTGTTACAGTTGATCAACTCACCGTATCAGAAGATGGGAGTTTTGAGACAACAATTAACACAGCAGGTGCAATGTGGAAATACGACGGTACCTACACCATTAAAGTAAACTATGGAAGCCCTGAAAAAAGTAACAGTGTAAAAGTTGAACTAATTGGTGGAGTTGCATATACACCAAGCTACTCAACACCAACAGTACCAGCAAAACAATGTGGTACTAATGATATATCTGCAAGTGGTCAATGTATACCATACAGTATTTCAGGTGGAGTGGTAACTAGTGCAACTCTCAATGCTGGTGATAATGGTTCAATTATCATAAGTATCAACGCTGAAGATGACGGAACATTAACAATAAACCCATCAAAAACAATCATAGACGGTATCTTCATGGTACTAGTGGATGGGGAAGAATGTAATGAGCCGGAATGTGAAATTATTGGAAACAAAGTAACAATCATGTTCCCAATAGGCGCTGAAACAATTGAAATAATCGGTACCCACGTGATTCCAGAATTTGGTACAATTGCAGCCATGATTCTAGCAGTAGCAATTATCTCAATAATTGCAGTCTCTGCAAAGTCAAGACTTAGCATCATACCAAGATACTAAAATCACAACTTTTTTTCATTTTTAAATATACATAAATAGAGACAGGTGTAAATCGCAACAAGATGAACAACCGTACGTCGTTCGCGCTACTAGCAGTTTTGACTGCAGTCGGTACTTTAACCATATCATCAGCATATGCTACTGAACATTACCTTACAGATCAGCCAGCATTAGTTGGTTCCATAGATGATGCCAGAGCAATGGCAAATCAGTTTTTGCTTCAAGATCTTCCAGTATCTGTTTGGACAGATAAAACAGATTATGGACACAATGACATGATTATAGTAACAGGCCAAGTAGCAAATGTATCTGGATTTCCAATTACAGTTACTGTTGTGAGTCCACTAATGTCCCTTGTTACAATTGATCAACTCACTGTATCTGAAGATGGTAGTTTTGAGACAACACTAAACACAGCAGGTGCACTGTGGAAATACGACGGTACCTACACCATTAAAGTAAACTATGGAAGCCCTGAAAAAAGTAACAGGGTAAAAGTTGAACTGACTGGT
>Ga0209988_10000771_pt1 | contig 20344 bp, 24 predicted proteins | sample N075metaG_FD_183115 | JGI IMG/M metagenome (GOLD analysis project Ga0209988, IMG submission 183115) | Deep subsurface microbial communities from Kermadec Trench to uncover new lineages of life (NeLLi) - N075 metaG (SPAdes) (version 2) | ecosystem: Environmental > Aquatic > Marine > Ocean trench... | reverse complement strand
TGCCCGAGCTACGTGAGGCAATGCGCGAACTGCCGGGCGCAATTCGCCATCTCGCCGCACAAGCGAAGGGCGACAATATCAGTGGCAGGATACAGGCTGCGGAAATTCAGCAACTTCGCGACGAACTAAGAAGGCAGGGCAAACAACGATTCTGGCTGACGATTGCTGCAACTGCAGCAATCGTTGCGGCAATCGTATTCTCGATTTGATGTTACATTGCCGCCATGTTGAAACTCATAGCAAAGGGAATCTTGCGAATCGGCGGCTGGACGGCGGTTGGTGAAAGACCGGAATTCAACAAAGCAATTTTTGTAGTCGCGCCGCATACGTCGAACTGGGACGGCATTTGGGCGCTCGCCTTCGTCGTGTCAATCGGCATGGAAGTTCACTTCTTCGCCAAGAAATCCTTGTTCGCATTTCCGCTCGGTATCGTGTTGCGCGTGCTGGGCGGCATTCCCCTCGATCGGGACGTGCCGGGCTCCGCAGCCAGACAGGCCGTCGACGCTTTTGAGGAGCACGATACATTTTATCTTGGCCTCGCACCCGAGGGCACTCGCAGCCACCGACCACACTGGAAGTCGGGGTTTTACCGTATCGCCAAAGGGGCCGGCGTACCCGTGGTGTTTGGATTCCTGGATTACGGCAGCAGGCGGATCGGCATCGGGCCGTCGATAGAACTCAGCGACGATCGCAGCGCCGACATGGCGAAGATTCGCGAATTTTATGCCACGATCGAAGGACGTTGGCCCGAGAAAACCAGTCCTGTGGTTTTCCCGGGAGACCGCCTGTAGGTGCGGCTTTGCGGAAACTGTAATTGCTCGAAACATTGAAGAGCCCCAGGCCACCGGCCGGAATGTCCCAGGAGAAGCCAACACTGTAGTTGGTTGGCGCCAGACGTGGCGGCTGGCCACCGATCAGTGGGAACGGCAGCCCGAGGCCCGCTTCGATCTGAGCCACAACCGGGTCAATGCTGTCGTAGTCACCGTCCATCCAGCCGTATGACGCTGTTACTGAGAAGTAATCTGTCAGCAAGCCACCCTGAACGAAACGGCTCTCACGATAGTGAATGTCCTGCTCGAACAGATACAAGCCGAAGGTCGTCTCCCAGGTATCTGACACCAATCCGGACCAGCGCAACTCATTGCTGATCTGATTTTGATCGGTACGACCAGGTACGAAGAAAATCGGTATTTGAGTGCCGTCGACGTCCGTTGCTGAATTCGCGAGAACTTCGCGGTATCCGAGGATGTTGGTCAACGTACCGCGACCCATGTCTATGTTTGTCTCGAACGTTATCTGTCGCCAGTCAATTTCTGTAAAACCGATATCATTCAGTACCGTCGTGAACTCGGGTAGCGCACCAGCTCTCTGTAGCGAAACACTTGTCCATGCTGCGCCATCGCCTTCTGATTTGCCTTCTTCCCAGATCAACGTGACATCGGTGATGTCGTTCGGTGTCCAAACGAAGGTCGGGCGAATCAAGGTCGTTTCCATTTCGCCAACGTCCGTAGCGTTGGTTGGATTGGGGGAAGAACTCGGGATCATCGTTGCGGTATAGAACCAGCTACGAACCGAGCGGTCGGGAGTTCGATCCGAGGCCAGCTTGCGAGCCGACAGACGCACGAAATGCGCCCGCAGGGTCAAAAAAAAGCAAGGCCCTCGTAGTGAGGGCCTTATCTTTCCTACTGAGTGGTTTGAATCCCTGGTACTTAGTTGCCTCCGGATCTGAACGTAACCTCCACGCCGAACACGCGTCCCCTGGCCAGTGGTGAGAAAGTGCCACCGGTGGGCACAGGACCAATGACATCCGGCAGTTGCGTATCGCCACCGTGTTTGACTGCATCCCGCAGGTTGCGACCGTAGAGGGAAAATACCCAGCGGCCATTGTTGGTGTGAAAGTCGAGACCGGCGTCGAGAATTCCCTGCTCTAAGATGAAGCCCAGGTTGCTGTCGGTATACGCCGATTTGTCGCGGTACGCGTAATTGATGCGTGTGGACAAGTAACCCCATTGGCCGAGGTTGAGATCATGGGTAAAGCCGATGCTCCAGGTAAGATCGGCTGCGCGAGGCAAGTCAAGCGCCTTATCGAGTCCGTCGATAACGCCGTCGCCGTTTAAGTCCTCCCTGACTTCGTCGTATTTCGCGTTGATCGCTCCCAACGATGCCAGCAACAGGAAGTTGTCTGTCAGGCTGAACACGCCGTCTACTTCCAGGCCCGTAATCGTTGCGTCGGCCGTGTTGCGAATTAGCTGGACAACACCGGCACCCTCGCTGGGCAGGTTGAGCTCACGCTGCATGTCATCAATGGTGTTGTAGAAAACGGCCGCATTCAGGCGTCCCCATTCCCGCGTGGATTTGTAGCCGATCTCGAAACTATCGACGGTTTCTTCGTCAAACGGTCCCGGCGTGTTGGCCGGATTCGCTGAGGTGTTGCGCAGGTTATAACCGCCCGATCGAACGCCCCGGCTCCAGTGCCCATAGACCAGGCTATCGTCGTCGACGTGGTAGGTCGCGCCGACTTTCGGCGACACGTTAGTCCATTCGTCGCTGTCAGAGAAGTCAAAGGGACAATCTTTGGTTGTTACGATATTGCACGGTGAATTCACGTTTAAAATGAGTGCCGCGACGTCTACCTCTTTTTCTTCACGCGTATAGCGCAGGCCTGCCGTCAAGGTCCATTTATCCGATAGTTCGTAGTCGACGGCGGCGAACACGCCCAGCGTATCCACTTCATAGTTACCGCCGCCGTCAAGCTGCAAAGCCGGCGCAACATTGCCGGTGGCGATTCCCAGTAGCTCGCGCCGCTCATGGTAGTTGATCTCGTTGGTGAAGTAATAGACGCCCACTGTCACGTTGGCCCGATCGTCTGCGAACAGGCCGTTGTAACGCAGTTCATTGCTTACCTGGTCGGTGTTTAACCAGGCGGGGGCGTGGAACAGCCACACCGGTTGGGCATCGATGTCGGAGCGAGACGTGATTTCTGATTCACGCCAGCCAAAAATGTTGGTGATGGTGCCATCACCAAAAGCAACATCGATATTTAGCTCAGCACTGAAGAAGTCGGTCTGGACTTTCTGGAAGCCCGGATCATCGATGGAGAAGTCGTGGCTGTCGCGGTCAAAGTTGACGAAGGCGCCAGGCACGCCACTGCCATTGGTGTGTGTCTGGGCGGCAGGGCCGTCACCGTCGATGTCCGTGTATTCGTAGCGCAGGATCAACTCGGTTCTGTCGGTGGGAGTCCATACCAGCACCGGGCGGACCATGGTCTGTTGGATGGCGCCAAAGTCACTGCCGTCAAACTGGTTTTCGAACCAACCATCATCGTCGTTGTAATAGGCACTCAGTTTTATTCCGAGCGTGTCGGAAACGGGGCCGCCGATGCTGCCCATCAGGTAACGATTCTGACCGCCATCGCCGCCGCCATCGACCGCAGTTCGAATGCTAATCTCGAACTCGTCGCCGGGCTTCTTGGTGTTGATCAAAATGGCACCACCGGTAACATTGCGACCAAATAGAATTCCCTGTGGACCGCGCAAAACGGTGACGCTTTCAACGTCGAACATGTCGAAAATGGTGCCGACATTGTTGCCAAGATAGACGCCGTCGATGAACACACCAACGGTTGGATCAATCGACGGAATTGAGCTGTTGATGCCGAGCCCGCGTATCGAAAAGTTGGCGCTACCGCGGAAGGTGCCGATATCGTCAAGTGCTACGTTGGGCATTCCGACTGACATATCCATCAAGTCGCGTATTTTCAGCGATTCGATTTGTCCGGCGTTGAAAGCCGTAATCGCAAGCGGAACGTCCTGGGCGTTTTCCTCGCGTTTGCGGGCGGTGACTATAATCTCTTCGAGGAGAATACTGGCGCTGCCGCGCCTCTCCTGAGCAACGGCTGTAACGGGTATCATAAATGCAACACTCGCTACTGAGACAGCAAGAAAAGCGACTGTAGCGCTTTTAAGAATGTTGTTTAACTTATTGAAAGAGTTTATTTTTTTCATGATAATGCCCCTGAAAATCGCAACATCAGCACCCAGCATACTGCCGGGCCACTTGTTGCACAATAGCCAAAATAGGATACGCGACTAAAGTCCCTCTTTTATCCCAGTCGCCGAACTGACGGCTTCTGATGGTGTGTAGAATACGCGCCCATGACAGAACCCGAACACAGCGTTCAACGACCCCGCAGCATTCGCTCATTCGTCCGCCGCAGCGGGCGAATTACTGCCTCGCAACAAAACGCGCTGCAGGACCTGTGGCCCCAATTCGGCCTTGAATTCGCAGCGGCTGAGCTCGATCTTCAGGACCTGTTTCAACGCGATGCAAACACCTGTCTCGAGATCGGCTTTGGCAACGGCGATACGCTCGTGCAACAAGCGCAGGAAAATCCGCAGCAAAACTACATCGGCGTGGAAGTGCACGAGCCAGGCGTCGGGCATTGCCTCAATGCCGCCCGGAAAGCGGACATCACGAATCTACGCCTGATTGTTCATGACGCGATCGACGTACTGCAGCGGCAGATGGCCGTGGACTCGCTCAATCGCATCAATTTGTATTTTCCGGACCCGTGGCCGAAAAAACGCCATCACAAACGACGAATCGTGCAGCCATGCTTTCTGGAGCTGTGCGCCGACAGACTCCGGTCAGGCGGCGCTCTGCATATAGCCACGGACTGGGCGAATTACGCAGAACATATTGACGCTGTGCTGGGTGCCTCGGCAAGATTCAAGGTCTCAGAGCGCCGCGAACATAACGGCGACCAGCCGCTCGACCGGCCGCGAACCAAGTTTGAGCGACGCGGATTGAGAAAAGGCCACCGTATATGGGACTGGCGATTTGAGCGTATAGATCAATAACAGCAAACACACTTGCGGAGTTCGATCCTTCATCTATAACTAGTAGTGAGACAGATACATTTCAAACGAGGACGGCCTGCAATGGCTCTGTTATACCCGATCATTGGCCAGTGGTTTAGTCGACCGAGCGGTACGCTCTTCGAGGTCGTCGCCATTGATGACGACGATCATACGATCGAGATCCAACAATTCGACGGCACGATCGACGAAGTTGACGAGGAAAACTGGCCGGACTTGCTGCTGACAGAAGTAAGCGCACCCGAAGACTGGTCCGGGTCAGTCGATATGGACCCGGAAGACTTCGTTAGCTCGAACAACAACGAGATGCCAGTCGGATACCACAACCCCCTCGCCTTTCTTGACAATCTGTAAGCCCGAGCCTGACGTCTTTAGGGGATCTTCTATAAGGAATTGGGCGGACCGACGACGATTTCAGTCATCTGCATTCCACGGAGCGACTTTGAACAGCAGCAACATTCCGGGGATGGCAAGCACTGTGCACATAAGAAAGAAGCTGGTCCAGCCGATGTACTCAACCATCACGCCCGTGAAAGCACCGATCACGGTTCTGGGTACGGCCGTTAATGCGCTGAACAACGCAAACTGCGTTGCCGCGAACACCGGATTGGTTGTACGCGCCATGAAGGCCACGAATGCCGCCGAACCCAATCCGACACCCAGGTATTCGAACCCGACAGCGAAACCCAGCATCCACAGATTGGTCCCAACGACCGACAATAGCGCAAAACCGAGAATGCTCGTTATTTGCACAAGACCAAACAACCATAAGGCTCGATTGATGCCGAGCTTTATCATGATGACGCCGCCACCGAAGCCACCAACAAGGGCAGCAATCAGACCGGAAACCTTGGCAACCGACCCGATCTGCGTCAGCGAGAAACCGACGTCGATAAAAAACGGCGTTTGCAGGGCTGTTGCCATGCTGTCCCCGAGTTTGTAGAGAACCAGAAACGCCAAAATCAGCAGGCCTGAGCCAATTCCCTTGCGATTGAAAAACTCGACAAAGGGATCGATGACTGCATCGACAAGTGTTTTCGGCGGGCTTGGCTCGCTGACCGCCTCCTTGATGAACAGTGTCAGCATCACGCCGACAAACATGAACAACGCCACGACAACAAAAACGTAATGCCAGGCCATGTGATCGGCAAGAATCAGTGCCAGCGCACCCGGCACAAGCCCCGACAGTCGGTACGCCTGCACATGGATCGTATTGCCCAGACCAAGTTCTACATCGGGAAGCAACTCACGACGGTAGGCGTCAAGTACAATATCCTGGCTGGCACTGAAAAAGGCCATTGCGGCCGCGAGGTAGGCCACAGTCCAGATCGACAAAGCGGGTTGCAGGAAACCCATTGCCGCGATCGACAGCATGAGGGCCAGTTGCGTCACGAGCATCCAGCCGCGGCGGCGGCCGAGAAACGGCAGCGTGTAGCGATCCATCACGGGCGACCACAGAAATTTCCAGATGTACGGCATCTGTATGAGCGTAAAAAAGCCGATCTCGGCGAGCCCGACTCCCTCCACTCGCATCCACGCCGGGATAAGCTGGAAGACAACGTAGAGCGGCAAGCCGGACGTGAAGCCAGTGAACACGCAGATCAGCATGCGCCGATTGAGGATCGCCTCTTTGAGGCTTTCCTTGCGCGATCGTTCCTGCGATGCGTCAGTCACCATGGGCCCAATCGTAATCCATGATAAGTGGCGCGTGATCGGAAAATCGCTGCTCTTTGTAAATTTCGGTCCTGAGCACCTTGTCGACGAGGCCCGGCGTAACGACCTGGTAGTCGAGACGCCACCCGACATTGTTATCCCAGGCCCGGCCGCGATTGGACCACCAGGTATAGGTGTCTGGTTCTTGCTCGACGGTCCGAAACGCGTCCGTAAAGCCGTAATCCCCAAACACGTCGTCCAGCCACGCGCGCTCTTTGGGCAGGAAACCGGAGTTCTTGCGATTCTGTCGCCAGTTTTTCAGATCGATCTCTTTGTGGGCGATGTTCCAGTCGCCGCAAATAACGGTTTCCGACCGCTTGCGGCGTACTTTTTTCAAATGCTCGGCGAACGAAGCCATGCAACGATACTTGGCTTCCTGCCGCACGTCGCCGGACGAGCCTGACGGCAAGTACAGGGAGACGATATTGATGCCTTCGAGCTGTACTTCGAGATAGCGCCCCTCATCGTCGAACTCCTTGTCACCGTATCCGCGCACAAGCTTCTTCGGTTTGTGCCGCGTGTATATCGCCGTACCGCTATAGCCCTTCTTGATCGCATCTTCGTAATAGCAGTGGTAACCCTGCGGTTGAAAACACTCATCGGTCAGTTGATGCACCTGCGCCTTGGTTTCCTGAATACAAACGACGTCGGCCTTCTGATCACGCAGCCAATCGAAAACGCCCTTGCGTGCGGCCGCGCGGATGCCGTTCGCGTTGAGGCTGATGACTCGAAACAAATCCTTCTCCTGAGGATGCAAAGGCGGCATCATACTAGAGCCTGAACCCAGACCGAGCCCATGCACGCCTACAAAAAAGAATTCATTGACCTGTCACTTGAACTCGGTGTGCTGCGCTTTGGCGAATTCACTCTGAAATCGGGCCGCATCAGCCCGTATTTTTTCAACGCGGGACTCTTTAACACGGGCTATGCAGCCGCCAAACTCGGGCGCTTTTATGCAACAGCGGTGGCCGAATCGGACATCGATTTCGACATGATCTTCGGGCCGGCCTACAAGGGTATCCCGCTCGTCGCGCTGACGGCGGCGGCACTTGCCGAACACCATGGCATCGACGTGCCGTATGCGTTCAATCGCAAAGAAGCAAAAGCGCATGGCGAACGCGGCAGTATTGTCGGCGCAGCGCTGCAGGGCAAAGTACTCATTATTGATGATGTCATTACGGCGGGTACCGCGGTTCGTGAGGCCTACCAGATCATCGTGGGCGCTGGCGCGGAGATCGCCGGACTGCTGATCTCCCTGGACCGTCAGGAGCGCGGCCAGACGTCATTGTCGGCCGTACAGGAGCTGCGCGCCTCGCTGGCTATTCCGATTGTCAGTATTATCCAGCTGGGTGATTTAGTGGAGACGCTTGAAGAGTCGAAAGACTACGCCGAGTATCTCGAGCCGGTTCTCACGTATCGACGAAAATACGGTGTCATTGCCTGAATCAGCGATTTACAGGATCCAGAGGACGGACTAAGCTTCAATTTCGCGACCTGCGTCGCGATTTGATAACAGGGTTTCATGGCATATTTGGTCTATGCGGAAATATTTCCTCTTAATCGGGCTTTTGACATTTGCTGTAGCGGCCGGCGCTGCCGGACGTGAGGGCAAGGTATACCGCTGGGTAGATGACGACGGAATCGTACACTTCAACGACCGTGTACCGCCTGAGTACGCCGAATACGACAAAGATATTCTGACCGATGACGGCGTCAAGGTCGGATCGATTCGCGGTCGCAAATCTCCCGAAGAAATCGAAGCGGAGCGTGTAGCGGCCGAGCTTACCCGGCAAAGAGAACTGCAGTTGCGCGCCGATAAGGCGCTGCTCTCGACCTACCTGACCGTTGACGAAATCCGCATGCACCGTGATCGCCGCGTAGAGCTGTTCCAGGCGCAGTCGCGTGTAACAGAATTATTCCTGTCGAACCTCGAAGGACGTTTGCAGAAACTGGAACGTGAGGCGTCACGCTACTCGCCTTATTCCAGTGACCCGGATGCCACGATGATCGACCCGGACCTCGTGGACGATATTAACGACACCAAGTCGACAATCGCACGCCATGCAGGCAACCTGGAAAAATTTCAGGCGGACGAGCTGACGATGGTTGCGCGCTTTCAGGGCGACATTAACCGCTTCAAGACGCTCCGCGGTATCGAATAAGCACAGCGTCGCTCAGGCCGTTCCCGAATGGCCGAAGCCACCCGCACCACGCTCACTTTCGTCGAAATCTTCAACGACGTTGAACTGTACCTGTGCGACCGGCACGAACAACATCTGTGCGATTCTCTCGCCCGGCTGCACCGCATAACTCTTCGAACCACGATTCCAGCAGGAGATGAATATCTGTCCCTGGTAGTCGGAATCGATCAGGCCCGTCAGGTTACCCAGTACGAGTCCATGTTTGTGTCCGAGGCCGGAGCGCGGCAGCAATACGGCCGCGAGCGAAGGATTGTTTATGTGAATCGCGATTCCGGTTGGGATGAGAACTGTTTCTCCGGGCTCCACGGTGATGACCTCGTCAATGACAGCCCGCATGTCGAGCGCCGCGGAGCCGTCGGTTGCATAGTGAGGCAGCGGAATGCTGTCTCCGACACGTGGGTCGAGTATTTTCAGATCGATCGAACGCAAATCAATATTCCTTATTGTTATTTGATGGACGCGTAACGTTCCGCGATGACCTCGATCAGGTCGCGCGCCAATTCAGTTTTGTCTGTCATCGGGAATGCCTGATGACCGTCCGCAGTGTATACGCAGACCGTGTTCTCGTCGTGATCAAAGCCGCGATCACGACCTACAAGGTTGGCGATGATCATGTCGAGCTTCTTGTTCTCAAGCTTGGCCAGCGCATGTTCGCGCAAGTTTTCGGTTTCAGCTGCGAAGCCCACCGTAAACGGGGCCGCTTCCAGCGCCGCCACAGATGCAAGAATATCTCTTGATCGCACGAGGTCGATTTGCATCGCCTCGTCTTTCTTCTTGATCTTTTGTTCGGACAAAGTGGCCGGTCGGTAATCTGCAACGGCAGCCACTGCGATAAATATATCGACGTCTTCGAGATTGGCGTGCGTCGCCACGAACATGTCTTCCGCGGTTTCAATACGATGAACCTCGACGCCACGAGGCGCATCAAACGCGACGGGTCCGCTGATCAGAATGGTTCTTGCGCCCTGAGCTACCGCTGCGCTGGCCATCGCATAGCCCATTTTTCCGGAGCTGCGGTTAGTGATGTAGCGCACAGGATCGATCGGCTCGCGCGTCGGCCCCGCCGTAACCAGCACGGTCTTGCCGGCCAACAGGCCTTCGCCGGCAACGCCGCGAAAACCGGGCGCCGTGACAATCGCCGCAATTTCCTGCGGCTCAGTCATGCGGCCGGACCCGGTTTCGCCGCAGGCCTGGGAACCGTGGTCCGGACCGATCACGGCGAAACCCCGATTTGCCAGCGTCGCGCGGTTGGCTTGCACCGCCGGGTTGTTCCACATCACGTGGTTCATGGCAGGTGCAATCGCGATCGGCGCCTCTGTCGCAAGACACAAAGTCGTCAACAGATCCGGTGCTGCTCCGCCCGCGAGTCGCGCCATGATTTCCGCCGTCGCCGGAGCGATCAGCACAACGTCGGCCCAGCGTGCGAGCTCGATGTGGCTCATCGACGCCTCGGCTTCCTTGTCCCAGAGGTTCGATCGGATTGGCTGGCCAGACACAGCCTGCAGGGCCGTAGCCGTCACAAATTCCTCGGCCGAACTCGTCATGACGATCTGCACATCAGCACCCTGCGATTTCAGCTGGCGTACGAGTTCGGGCGTTTTGTACGCCGCAATACCTCCGGTAATGCCTAGAACGATGTTCATGGGTGAATTTTCCACTGAATCGGGTCATCGCGTCCAGATTTATTGCTTGTGTCGATAGAGAGACCTGGTGGATCCTGTACCTCCCGACGATGCCATCGACAAGGAGTGTTAATGGACCCGCCTGACACCACGCATGAGCGCATGAGCGATGCGGAACTACTCGCCAGGTTGATGGTTGGCGGTGCCGACACAAAATCAGCCACGGACCTGACGCAACGACTCCTGCGCCGATTCGGCGGGCTGCGCGCGCTTTTAGATGCCGAGATGAATTCGATTACAGCGGAGAAAGGCATTGGCGCTGTGCGCGCCGGGGCGATTCTCGCCCTCCCGGAGATCGCCCGCCGCTACTTCGCGGCGAGCCTGCCCGTTGGCGAGGTCATCCGCAGCCCGACCGATACCGAGACATTTTTACAGGCAAAACTGCGCCACCTGGACCACGAGTTGTTCTGCTGCCTGTATCTCGACAATCGCCACCGAGTGTTGCGCTTCGACGAGATGTTTCGCGGCACCATCGACGGCACCAGCGTCTATCCCAGGGAGGTGGTCAAGGAGGCTCTCAAGATCAACGCGGCCGCGGTCATTCTGGCGCACAATCATCCAAGTGGCGTGGCAGAACCCAGCCAGGCCGATGAACGCATCACCCGGCGGCTGAAAGCCGCCCTCGAACTGGTCGATATTCGGCTGCTGGACCACCTGATTATTGGCGACGGACGTGCCACCTCGCTGGCCGCCCGAGGGCTTATCTGACGCCCAAGCCAAATGACGGTCACAGGGTGCTTGTAATAAGGGGTTCAGGCTGGTATAAAGTGCCGCTCTTAAGCCCACTACTCGTGGGCAACCTTTAATAAAATCAGAGACTTAAAGCAGATGTCCAAGGTTTGCCAGGTTACCGGGAAGCGGCCGCAAAGCGGTAACAACGTTTCTCACGCCAACAACAGAACTCGCCGTCGTTTTCTGCCGAACTTGCAGAACAAACGCTTTTGGCTGGAATCCGAGAAACGCTGGGTGCGCCTGCGTATTTCTACCAAGGGTATGCGCATCATCGACAAGCATGGCATCGACAAAGTCCTTGCCGACCTGCGTGAGCAGGGTACGCGCGTTTAGCAGGAGGATTAACTAATGGCCAAAGCATCCCGGGAAACAATTCGCCTCGTATCGAGCGCCGGAACGGGTCACTACTACACGACCACGAAGAACAAGCGTCTGCATCCGGAAAAGATGGAGACCAGGAAGTACGACCCGACGATACGCAAACACGTCGCGTACAAGGAAGCCAAGATAAGATAAGGCCCTTGAAAAAAGGCTGTGCCTGAGCTACCTGAAGTCGAAACCGCCCGCCGTGGCATCGCGCCACACATCGAGGGTGAAAAAATAACAGCGGTTGTCATCCGCAACCGAAATCTCCGCTGGCCCATCAGTCTCGACGTCGACGAGCAACTGCCCGGCGCAACCGTGACCACCGTCGAACGACGCGCGAAATACCTTTTAATCAATACAACGAACGGCACGGCGATCATGCATCTCGGTATGTCGGGGCATGTACACATTGTCGACCTGGGCACGCCCGCAGGCGTACACGATCATGTCGATATCGAATTCGGCTGTGGGAAGGCCCTGCGTCTCACGGACCCACGGCGCTTTGGCTCGCTGCACTGGTCTGACAACCCGCACGAACATGCGCTGCTCAAGGATCTCGGTCCCGAGCCGCTGAGTGATCAATTCAACGGCCAATACCTGTGGTCACGATCACGCGGTCGCCGTGTCGCCATCAAACAATTCATCATGAATGCTCACATCGTTGTTGGCGTTGGCAATATTTACGCCAGCGAGTCCTTGTTTATCGCCGGCATTCATCCGCAGCGCGCAGCGCAGCGAATCGCCTTGTACCGATATGAAAGACTGGCCATGACGATCAAGGACGTCCTTGAAAGCGCCATCAGGGCGGGCGGCACAACCTTAAGGGACTTTTATGGCGGCGACGGCGAAGCCGGTTATTTCCAGCAAGAACTGCAAGCCTACGGTCGAGAGGGAGAACATTGTCGGCGCTGCAACAGCCTGATCACCGCAATCGTTCAGGGCCAGCGCTCAACCTACTACTGCAAGGTCTGCCAAACCTAGCAGTCCCCCCGTCAGGACCGTCCAACCTTGGCGAGCAACGCCTCTTTAACCGTTGGCGACACAAATTCCGTGATGTCACCGCCGAGCGTCGCAATTTCCCGCACCAGCGTTGAAGAGATAAACGTGAACCGATCGGTCGGCGTCAGAAACACCGTCTCGACATCTTCAGTCAGGTGACGATTCATTGTTGCGAGCTGAAACTCGTATTCGAAATCCGCCACGGCGCGTAGTCCACGTATGATTATCGACAGTTCATTTGCCTGCGCAAAATCAACGGTGAGTCCGCCGTAACGCCTTACTTCAACGTTGTCGAGGCCCTTCAATGCCGTGCGCGCGAGTTCGACTCGCTCATCTATCGAAAACATCGTTGCTTTCGAGCCAGGGTCGGCCGCGATCGCCACGACGACACGCTCGAAGATTCCTGCCGCGCGTCGCACGAGGTCCTCGTGGCCAAGCGTGATCGGGTCAAAGGTTCCCGGGTACATTGCTGCAACTGGCATAGTCTTTTCTCCGCGTTATTATCTGGGTCCGACTGCCGCAAGCGTGTAACGCACGTTGCCGGCCACTTTGCTCTTCAGTACGGTCCATCCATCGGGTAAATCGGGTTCAGGCCTCGCCCGATCCTGCTCAAGGTACACGTTCGCGTTAGTCGTGACTAATTCAGACTCGTCGATAAGTCTACACAATTCAGCAAGATTATCGTCAGCGAATGGCGGGTCGAGAAATACGATATCGAAACTCTCTGCCCCTGCGGCATCAATATATTCCGTGGCGGACCCGGCATGAATGACCGCGCCACTCGCATCAAGAGATGCCAGGTTGCGTCGCAGTGTCGCGATGGCGACTTTTGAATTCTCGACGAATACTGCTGCGGCAGCACCGCGCGACAATGCTTCGAGACCCAACGCACCGGTCCCGGCGAACAAATCCAGGCATCGGGCGCCCGCCATTCTCGGCGTGAGCCAGTTGAACAGCGTCTCTCGTATTCGTTCCGACGTCGGCCTTAATCCTTCGACGTCGGCAATTTCCAGCACACGACTGCGCCAGATTCCCGCTACAATACGCAGCCTTCCTCGAGACTTCTGCGTGCCTTTGCCGGGATCAATTGCCACGGGCACACACTACAGGTAAGCACAAGAATGTTCGCAAAAAAGAATACAGCAACCGCAAACGGCGAACAGAGCGACGGCTTTTTCAAACGACTGCGTGCGCGCATCAATCACGGCGGCAGCTGGCTCACCTACGATCTCGGGAACCTGGCGCCGGGTGGAAAAATTGATGAAGACACGCTCGATGAACTCGAGTCGCTACTCGTAATGGCAGACGTCGGAATCGATACGACCGAGCTGATCATCTCAGACCTCAAGAACTCACTCGCACGTAAGGAGCTTGGCGACATTGAGGCATTGAAAGCCGGCCTGCGCCAATCAATCCTGAACATTCTGGACCCCGTTGCCAAAGCGCTGCAGATACCGCAGCAATCGCAACCGTATGTAATTCTAATGGTCGGCGTAAACGGTGCCGGCAAGACGACCACAATCGGCAAGCTTGCGCGTCGATTTCAGGATCAGGGCCTGTCGGTCATGCTGGCAGCCGGCGATACGTTTCGGGCGGCTGCAGTCGAACAGCTGCAAGCCTGGGGGAAACGCAACGAGGTACCGGTTATCGCCCAACAAAGCGGTGCTGATCCCGCGGCTGTTATTTTCGACGCATGGGAAGCGGCAACTGCCCGCAACATCGATGTGTTGCTTGTAGACACTGCCGGTCGCTTACAGAACCAGCAGGGACTCATGGATGAACTCGCCAAGATCAAACGCGTTATCGCGCAGCGGGACGAGGATGCCCCGCACGAGATCATGCTTGTACTGGATGCCAGTCAGGGCCAAAACGCTCTCGTGCAGGCCGAAAAATTCCACGCGGCGATCGGTCTGACAGGAATCACCGTGACGAAGTTGGATGGCAGCGCAAAGGGTGGCATCCTGCTTGCCATTGCAAACCAGCTTGCGGTACCAGTGCGATTCATCGGCATCGGAGAATCGGCCGAGGACATGCAAAGCTTTTCGGCCGAAGAATTCACAGACGCCCTGTTGGGCATGGGGGAGCAATCGTGAGGCGTCACAAACGATGATTCATCTGGAGAATGTAACGAAGCGTTTTCCGGGCGGCCAGGAGGCCCTGTCCGGTCTCGACCTGACGGTCGACAAGGGCGAGATGGTTTTTGTAACAGGCCACTCGGGTGCCGGAAAAAGTACGCTGCTGCGATTGATCGCATTAATCGAGCGTCCGAGCAGCGGGCAGGTCATCGTTGACGGACAAAACCTGCGCGGCGTCCGCCGGCGCAAAATACCGATGTACCGGCGGCAGATCGGCATGGTCTTCCAGGATCACAAGTTGCTCTACGATCGTTCGGTTGCGGACAATGTTGCCTTACCGTTGATTATTGCGGGCGCCAGTCCGCGCGAAGCGGCCCGTCGTGTGCGCGCGTCGTTGGAGCAAGTGGGATTGTTGCACAAGGAAAAGCGAAATCCCGAAACGCTCTCCGCGGGTGAACAACAACGTGTTGGTATTGCTCGCGCAATCGCCAGCCGTCCGAAATTGCTGCTTGCTGACGAGCCAACGGGCAATCTTGATCCCGACCTGTCACTCGAAGTGATGCGTGTGTTTCGCCGCTTTAACGAATTCGGTGTCACCGTGTTGATCGCCAGTCACGATATTGCCTTGATTGACCGACTCGGCTGCCGCCGTATCGAGCTGGAAAACGGTCGACTCAAACAACTCCAGGATGATGACGAGAGTATTGATGATGAGCCGTTCCTCCCCCAGGGAGAACATGATCGATGGCAGTAAGGCATCACAAGGAGGCGATGACACCGGCGCGCGCGCGCGGCGCATTCTCAATCTGGATTGGTAGCCACGTCAACATGGCCGGACAATCATTGGGACGACTCCTGCGTCAACCGTTCGCGAGCCTCATGATCGTACTCGTCATAGCCGTCACACTGGCGCTGCCGGCAGCCCTCAACCTGATCGTCAAGAACGCAGCGGCCGTTAGTGGCAGCTGGGATAACGCACTCGACTTCTCGGTATTCCTGAGTCGTGACGTTTCCCTGGACGAAGCACAGAACCTCGCACAACTGATCGGGCAACGTGCCGACGTTGCAAATGTGTCCCTTATCTCGGCGCAACAGGCGCTTGAAGAATTCAAGCTGCAGTCCGGTTTTGGCGACGCTATGGATCAGCTGTCGCAAAATCCCCTGCCACACACGCTCGTGGTTCGACCCAGTGCGGCGAATACCAGTGAATCCATGGTGCTGTTGCGCGAGGAGCTGGCGAATTTGCCGGAAACCGATCTCGTGCAGGTCGACACGGAATGGGTGCAACGATTCCACGCCATCCTCGATATTGTCCGCCAGGCAATCCTCATTGGCTCGGTGCTGCTCGGCACGGCGATCATCGTCATCATTGGCAACACGATTCGACTCGATATTCAGAATCGACGTGAGGAAATTGAGGTCACCAAATTGATTGGCGCCAGCAATGCGTTTGTTCGCCGGCCCTTTCTCTGGAGCGGGTTCTGGTACGGCCTCCTGGGCGGCCTGCTCGCCATCGCACTGGTCCAGTACGGTGTTTACCTGCTGCAGCCACCGATCACCAGACTTGCCGGCCTGTACCAAAGCGGCGTGAACCTGCTGAGCTTTGATCTGCGCGAGATCGGCATCATCGTTAGCGTGGGCGTATCCCTGGGGCTGTTGGGCTCGTGGTTCGCCGCCGCCCGGCATATGCGGCGCATCGAACCGCGCTAAATCGGCGACAAATCGGCGAAAGTACCGGATTCGGGCCTGTAAGCGCCTGATTCAGACCCGTTCCTGGGCTATTCGGAATAGTCAGGTCATTGTTTTTCCAGGTATTATTGCTATCCGCTGCCTGGGAACTTCCTCGCCTGTTAGCACTCCAAGGTGACGAGTGCTAAAATAGACCACCAAGCAGGAGGACACACATGACGACATCCGCTACGACAGCCAACAACGACCTCATTCTGGCCGGTCCCGTCGGCAGCCTGAGTGCCTATATTCAGGCCGTAGGGTCGATAGACGTCCTCAGCAAGGAGGACGAGCAAGCGCTGGCCCACCGTCTTCGCGAAGGCGAAGATCTTGAGGCCGCCCGCGAACTCGTCATGGCGCATCTGCGCTTCGTCGTTCACATCGCCAAGGGCTACACGGGCTATGGTCTGCCGCTCAACGACCTGATTCAGGAAGGCAACGTCGGGCTCATGAAAGCCGTCAAACGCTTCGATCCCGAGTACGACGTGCGCCTGGTGTCATTCGCTGTTCACTGGATTCGCGCAGAGATCCACGAGTTCGTATTGCGTAACTGGCGCATCGTGAAAGTCGCAACGACCAAGGCGCAGCGCAAATTATTTTTCAATCTTCGCAAGAACAAGAAAAGCCTTGCGTGGCTATCGCATGCCGAAACTCAGGCGTTGGCGAAAGACCTCGGCGTTAGCGCCAAGGAGGTCACCGAAATGGAGAAACGCCTGAGCGCGCGTGACCCACTTTTCGATCCCGCGCCTGCCGGGGATGACGAGCGCGTATTCTCGCCTGCGGCTTACTTGCCGGCGCCTGATTCCGACCCGGCGCAGATCGTCGAGAAAACGGATTGGCATGACAACGCAACAGACCGCATGACGTCTGCTATCGCAACGCTGGACGAACGTAGCCGCAACATCCTGCAAAGCCGCTGGCTCACAGAGGACAAGAAAACGCTGCACACACTGGCCGACGAGTACGGTGTATCGGCAGAGCGCATTCGTCAGATCGAAGTAAACGCGATCAAGAAGATTCGCAACCTGATGATGTAGTTGCGGACGGTCCGATAACGGGACGATCGATTCTTTATCCCGTTATCGGCACCATTGTTATCTCAACACGGCGGTTCGCCTGCCGACCGGATGCAGTGTCGTTGGTGGCGATCGGGCGTAGCTCGCCCGTACCCACGGAAATCATTCTTTGTCCCGCAATCCCCTGCACCTGCAGGTAATGGGAGACTGACGATGAGCGACGTTCCGACAGGCTCTGGTTGTAGGCTTCCGAGCCGCTGCTGTCGGTGTGTCCGGCGACCTCAACAATTGTCCGGTCGAATTCTGTCAGCACTTTTCCTATTGAACTCAGCACATCGAAGAATGCGGGATTCAGATCGGAACTGCTTGTCGCGAAAGTTACATTGCCCGGCATGTTGAGGGTTATGTTGTCGCCTATACGCGTGACGCTGACACCGGTGCCTTCGAGTTCAGCACGCAGCTTCGCCTCCTGGCGGTCCATGTAGTAGCCGATAGATCCGCCAGCCAATGCACCGATGCCCGCACCGATTAATGCGTGCTGGCGACGCTCGACTGCATCATCTCCCGACATCAGGCCCGCAACTGCGCCGGCAGCCGCGCCGATCAGCGCACCCTTGGTTGCATTACTGGTCTTGCTCTCTTGCGTATACGGATCCAGTGTCTCGCAGCCCGCTGCAACAACGAGTATCCCAGCCAACAAAGAAATTCGTCCAAGTGCTTTAATGTTCATTAGCGTGTCCCTGACTCAGATATATACAATCGTGAACATTAGACAGGATGCGGCTGAATGACTCCTTAACAGGTCGCACTTTTTACATCCCAGGCAGCGATAGTCTGCGCGTGTAAAATGGACGGCCACGCTGCGGACCCGGACCATGAGCGAAACCGAATGCTGGCTTGAGCGCTACGAGGTCAATCATCGCGACCTGACCTGGCCCTGGATCTACTGGGCTGCGGTCCCGATGGTCGTCGTCGGCACTGTCGGCGCCCTCTGGAACCTGCCGGTACCGCAGGAGTTCTACGATATCTCGCCGCTGCTCAACTGGGGCAGCGCGTTCCTGATGGTCACCACGGTCTATTACTTCATTATTTCCCTGTCGATCGCCATCGGCCTGCTGCCGTTTGTCATGGGCGTCGCCTTCGTTCACATGTGGCTGCCCGGGTCTGAGTTCTCAGCCGTTCGCGTATCACTCGGATTGCTGCTCGCGGGCATCATCGGCCTCTGGCTGGGGCATCGCAACAAACGCGGATTTGGCGCGATTATCGAGGACGTGCAGACGATCATGATTGGCCCGGCCTGGCTGTTGTCCGTGCTGTACAAGCGCCTTGGAATACCCTGCTAGCCGTATATCGCAACAGCGTTTTCTCGTTTAGAATCGACGCCCTTCTACCAATAGCCCAGCCGTCGAGGAAGCTATCCGTGACGAACCAGAAATCCCGACTGGATCCACTCGATCTTTTTGACGTCCGCTCCGCCTTGAGCGACGACGAGTGCATGGTCAAAGATACCGTCGCACGTTTCGTCGATGAACAAGCCATCCCGCTCATGCGCGAAGCATTCGAGCAACACCGCTTTCCCAGCGAGCTGATACCGCAGGTCGCGGAACTGGGTCTGTTGGGCAGCTCGATCGAAGGATACGACTGCGCCGGTCTCAACAGCATCTGTTACGGATTGATTTGCCAGGAACTCGAACGCGGTGACAGCGGCTTGCGCAGCTTTGTGTCTGTGCAAAGCAGTCTCGTCATGTATCCGATCTACGCGTTTGGTTCGGAAGAACAAAAACAGCGCTGGCTTCCGGCCATGGCGCGCGGCGAAGCGATTGGTTGCTTTGGATTAACCGAATCCCATGGCGGCTCGGATCCGGGCGACATGAAAACACATGCGAAACGCGATGGTGGCGACTGGATCCTGAACGGCTCGAAAATGTGGATCACGAACGGCAGCGTCGCGGATGCGGCAATTGTCTGGGCAAAGACCGACGAAGGCATCAAGGGCTTTATCGTCGAAAAAGACATGCCCGGATACACGACGCAGGAAATCGAGAACAAGTTTTCGCTGCGTGCGTCCATTACGGCAGCGCTGTTCTTCGACAATGTTCGCGTTCCGGAAGCCAGCGTTCTGCCCGACGCAAACAGTCTGCGTGGTCCACTTAGCTGCCTGACGCAGGCGCGCTACGGCATCACCTGGGGCGTTATCGGCGCCGCTCAGGCTTGCCTCGAAGAGGCACTCAGCTACACACAGGATCGCATTCTGTTTGGCAAACCACTAGCCGGCGCTCAGGCCACACAAATTCGCCTTGCGGATATGAGTCGCCGCATTACAACGGCGCAGCTATTGTCCTTGCAACTCGGACGACTCAAAGACGCGGGCAAACTGAACCCGGCACAGGTCTCGCTGGCGAAGTGGAACAACTGCCGCATGGCGATCGACATTGCCCGTGATGCGCGCGACTTGCTTGGCGCCGCAGGAATCAGCGCCGAGTACGTCGCCATTCGACACATGCTGAATCTTGAAAGCGTGATCACCTACGAAGGCACGGAAACAATCCACCAGTTGTCGATCGGCCGGGAGCTTACCGGCATCAACGCGTTCAGCTAGCTCCAACCCTCGTATGAACGCGGCGGCACCACCCAGTGATCGCGACGTCTGGCGCATCGCCGCGCCGATGATTCTCTCCAGTGTCTCAGTACCTTTACTGGGCATGGTCGACACGGGCGTCATGGGCCACCTGGAAAGCCCCGTCTATCTCGGCGCCGTTGCGGTCGGCAGCATGATCTTCAGCTTCTTGTACATGGGCATGAATTTCCTGCGCATGGGCACGACCGGCATTACGGCGCAGTATTTCGGTGCGCGCAACGACGACGGACTGCGTGTCGCACTGGGTCAGGCCATCGTCGTTGCGTTCGCGATTGCGCTTGTCATGCTCGTCCTGCAGTGGCCGATCAGCCAAACGG
>Ga0209988_10000766_pt1 | contig 20374 bp, 16 predicted proteins | sample N075metaG_FD_183115 | JGI IMG/M metagenome (GOLD analysis project Ga0209988, IMG submission 183115) | Deep subsurface microbial communities from Kermadec Trench to uncover new lineages of life (NeLLi) - N075 metaG (SPAdes) (version 2) | ecosystem: Environmental > Aquatic > Marine > Ocean trench... | reverse complement strand
CAGATTAGACTGTCGAGGCATGCTCGACGGTGGAAGCGGACGGGATGAGGCAAACCATGTGCATCCCCCACAGAGATCGCGCGGGATTCGCGTCGGGGGAGAGAGCCCCAGAGGCCCGGTCGCTCTGATACTCACTCTCATGAGAGGTCCATGGCGGCGAATCGCGCGCGGAATCTCGGGCATCGATCGGGAATCTTCAACGTTGCCGAAGCAGCTGTCGCTTGGCGCGTTGATAGGCGGTCTCGGTGATCCGCCCCTCACGCCGATCGTCTTCGAGGTCCGCCAATGCGCGAAGCTGGTCGGGCGACAGTTCGTCGATCGCGACGCGGTTCTCGCGATTGGAGGTCTCCTCCCGTTCGCTTCGGGGCACCGGCGATTCGTCGATCACTTCGCGGCGACGTTTCTCGCCCCGGCTCGAGCCGGGCAGACGATAGGCGGTTTGGAAGACCGGGTTCTGCCAGTCGATCTCGAGCGCCTGCGGGCCCGCATAATAGAGATGCTCACCGCTCACGACGCGAAAATCCATTGGATGGGTGTCGCGTCGCGGCTCGGGAAGAGAGTCCTCGTTTCTTCGTGAGACGAACCATTCGATGCGGTGGAGGGAAAGATAAAGATGATCCTCGCTGACATGGACGAGAAAACTCGTCAGATACTTTTTGTGAAAGACTCCGAAACGTATTTCTTTGCGGATGATCTTGACGCCGACTTCCTGATCGGGGCCCGCTTCGGCCAACGCTTCGGAAATGGCCTTCGCCGTCTCCTCGACGATCTCGGGATGAAAGGCCGGCTGACGGATTGCGCCCTTGCCTTTTTCGCGGGTCTCGATCTCGACGGCATTCAAAATGTGAGCCATGCGCACGACGGAGATGATCGTGGGATGGTCGTATCCGAGCGGTTGCGTCGTGAATCCCTTGACCTGGCGAACGAGATCGACCTGAACGCCCATCCGATCGATGATCGGCGAGCGGACGGAACGAGTCGCACAACCGCCGACCAGGGCGATCAAGGCGACCCAACCGACGAGGCCGATCAAGCGGCTCGAAGAAGCGAGCGCGGCGAAGCGACCGGTCCGGGTCGGCATGGCATCCATCGCGTCAGGATAGCCAATCGTTCGCGCCAAAAGCGGAGATGAATCGATAGGTGAGGAAACTCGCGGAGTAGGCAAGGGTAAAGAGATACACGAACGCGAAGGCGGGCCAGCGCCAGGAGTTGGTCTCGCGGCGCATGATGGCGAGCGTCGAAGTGCATTGGAGTGCGAAGACGAAGAAGACGAGGAGCGAGCCCACGGTGGCCGGGGAAAACACCAGCTCTCCGGTCTCGGGGTCGGTCTCGGAGCGCAACGCCTCGCGCAACGACTCCCCTTCGTCGCCGCTCGTCGCGTAGATCTGGGCGAGGGTGGCGACCAGGATCTCTCGCGCAGCCAGACTTGCGATCAAGCCGACGCCGATCTTCCAGTCGAAACCGAGCGGCGCGATGACCGGCTCGAGGGCATGCCCGAGGCGGCCGGCCGCGCTGTGTTCGAGCACGTAGACGCTGGCCGCACGCTCATCGAGGTTCGCGGGGGCTTCCACTTTCGGGAAATTCAGTAGGAACCAGAGAACGATCGAAGCCGCCATGATGATCGTGCCCGCGCGGCGCAGGAAGGCCCAGGCGCTTCCGAATACCTGGGAGAACCAGACCTTGGCCGTCGGCCAACGATAGGTCGGCAATTCCATCACGAAGGGCAGCCCGTCACTGCGGATCAGCGTCCGCTTGAGAATTCCCGCAACGAGCAGAGCCGCGGTTGCGCCGCCCAGATAGAGCCCCAGCAAAACGAGCCCTTGTAGACCAATCGGACCCCAGACCTTGCGCTCCGGAACGAATGCGCTGATCAGGAGCGCGTAGACCGGAAGCCTGGCCGAACAGGTCATGAGCGGTGCGACGAGGATCGTGACGAGTCGATCGCGCGGCGAGGGGATCGTACGCGTGGCCATGATTCCGGGGATGGCGCAGGCAAAGGACGAGAGCAATGCGACGAAGGAACGGCCTTCGAGCCCGATTCGCCCCATCACCCGATCGATGACGAAGGCGGCGCGTGCCATGTAGCCGAGATCTTCGAGCAGATAGAGCAGCGAGAAGAGAATCACGATCTGGGGTAGGAAAATGATCACGGACCCGACGCCCGCCACCAATCCGTCGGCGACGAGATTCGCCACCCAGCCCTCCGGAAGCCAGGCATGGGAGAGCGCCGCGAGGGTGGTCACCAGGCCGTCGATGAGGTCCATGGCGGGGCTCGCCCAGGTAAAGATCAATTGAAAGAACGTGAGCATCACCGCGACGAAGAGCAGCGAACCCCAGAGCGGATGCAACACGATTCGGTCGACGCGTTCGGTCAAGCGGTGGCGCGTGGGCCTCTGTTGGATGACGTTTGCCAGGATCGAATCGGCCCAGCCCGCTCGTTCCGCCCGGTCTTCGGGCGGCGGGATCGCGGGCCGACTCCACGACGGGAGATCGCCGAGCAGTCGCTTGAGCGCCTCCAATCCGCGTCCGCGATGGCCGATGACGCCGACGACCGGAATGCCGAGAGCGGCCTCTAGGCGTTCGATATCCAGGCTTCCGCCCCGGGCCGCCAATTCGTCGAGCATCGTGAGTACGACGCACATCGGACGATCGAGCCGGATCGCTTGACCCAGGAAGGGCAGGGTGCGCTGGAGCGAGCAGGCATCGACGACCATGATCAGCGCATCGGGTCGCGCGAGGCCTTCGGTCGTCCCCGCCAGGACCTCGTTGACGATTGCTTCATCGGCACTGATCGGGTCGAGTCCATAAGTGCCGGGCAAGTCGATCAGGACGGCGCGGCGGTCACCGAGGCGGAGTTCGGCTTCGCGCCGCTCGACCGTGACACCCGGGTAGTTCCCAACGCGTGCCCGCATTCCGGTGAGGGCGTTGAAGAGCGTTGTCTTGCCCGCATTCGGGCTGCCGAGTAGACCGAAAAGCAGCGAGGGGGCCTGGGCCGGAGAGATCGTCGCGCTGGTCATGTGGCGCGCGCCGGGTTTTCCGGGTTCGCGCCGGGCAAGCGCGATACCTCCACACGCACACTCTCGGTTCGACGCAGACAGAGTTGGTAGCCGCAGAGTTCGAAGACCGTGGGATCCCCGAGTGGCGCTCGGCGCAGCACTTCGATCTGCACACCCTTGCGCACGCCGAGATCGTTCAGGCGGCGAGCGATGGGGTCGTCCTCGTCCCCAACGACGCCGACCACCGACACGAATTGGCCTCTTGGAATCTGATCGAGAGTTTCGGGTTTGGGCATCGCAAAATCGAGGGCGGGTGGAACCTGGGAAATGGGGGGAAAATCGGGAAATCGCCGATTCCGGATCATAAATGAAAACGAAAGTCATTTCCACTATCTACGAAGGTCTTTGATTTAATTGGCTTTCGATCGGTCCCGGGGTGCGATTTTATTTGCGAACGTGTTCTCTTTTACGAGATGGATCCTGTTCGCTGCCCAGTTGGCGTGTCATCAGCGCGTGACCGGCTTCGGCGGGGGTCATCTCGCCGTCGATCACGGCGCGGACGAGATTCGTGATCGGGGCTTCGACCCCCAGCCGGTCGGCCAGCCGCACCGCGGCCCGCGTCGTCTGGATTCCCTCCGCGACTTCCCCGAGTTCCGCCACGATTTCGGCCAGCGGACGACCTTGGCCCAGGGCCAGGCCGACGCGGCGGTTGCGCGAGAGATCCCCGGTGCAGGTCAACAGTAGGTCGCCCATCCCGGACAATCCGAGAAAGGTCTTGGCCTCGGCTCCCCGGGCGACGCCAATGCGCGTGATCTCGGTCAAGCCGCGCGTCATCAAGGCGGCGCGCGCGTTATGTCCACTGTCGTTGCCGTCGGCCATGCCGACCGCGATCGCGATGACGTTCTTGAGCGCGCCTGCGATCTCGACGCCGATCACGTCCGAATGCGTATAACAGCGGAACCAGGGGCAGGAGAGCGTTTCTTGCACCGAGATCGCGTAGGCCTCTTCGCGGCACGCGAGCGTGACGACGGTCGGCAGACGCTTCGCAATTTCGACGGCGAACGAGGGCCCCGAAAGCGCGACGAGTCGGGGGTGGTGTTCGTCCTCGAGCACTTCCTCGAGCACGCCGTTCATGGTCAGGCCGGTCTCGAATTCGATGCCCTTGACCGCGGAGACGATGATCGCCCCGGGTTGGATGAAGGGCCCCGCCGCGCGCATCACCTCACGTAGGGAATGACTCGGCACCGCGATGATCACGAGTTCGCGCCCGGCCAGCGCATCGCGAAGATCACAGGTCGCCTCGACGCGTTCGGGAATTTCGAATTGACTCAGGTAGCGGGGATTTCTGCGATCACGGTTGATCGATTCCGCGACGTCCTCGCGGCGCGACCAGATCTTCACGTCATGCTCACGCGCGCAGAGCATCGCCAAACAGGTACCGAAGCTCCCCGCACCGAGGACCACGGTGGGTGTACTCACGATTGGGACTCTACCACCCCGCCGGTTCTCGCGAGCGGCTCGCCGGAAGTCCATTTTCGTTGACGCTCTGAGGGGCTACGGCTACTCTTGCGCCTCCCTCCGGGATCGGCCGAGACGCTCAATCGCGGCACACCGCCGCCTCCATCGGGCGCGCAGCACGGATGGCAAAATGCTCGCCGAGTCCCCTGTATTTCTAGTCTCCGCTTCTTTGGCCTGGCTGGTCTTCGTGGCGCTTTTCGCGATCGCCGCTTCAGCGATTCCGCTCGTCGTGTGGCTCGTGCGAGGTCGACTTCCCCTGGCGCGTCGCGAATCGATCCCACTCGAAGCCGTTCGCTTCGGTGTCTCGGAGAGAGCCCGACGTTCGCCCCGTCATGCGGTTCTGCAACATCGATCCTTGATCGCGGCGCTCTTGCTGGCGGTCCTCGTGATCTTCCTGCTCCCCGGAATCGTGGCGATGCGCGCGCTCGGCGTGGCGGGACTCCAAGTGGCCGTCGCGTTCGTCTTGCCGACCTTCCTCGTCATGCTTCACGCTCGCCAACGCAGCTTGGCCCGATGATGGACAGGATCGGGTCGTCGCGATCGAGCCAGGTGGACGAGCGATGATCGGGGCAGGGATGGCCTTCGTCTGGTTCGCTGTCGTATCGCTGGCGCTGGTGGGTTGTGGCCAACTCGAACGTCGAAATCGATTGGCACCGCTGCGCAATCGACCGGAGTGGCGCCCACCGCGGGCACAGTGGGGTTTCGATCGCGAATCACCGGCGGCGGCCTACCTGCTCGGCCGGGCACTGGCCGGTGGCGCTCGACTCGTCCGATCACGCACGATCGTCGCGGATCGGTCGGCGTCACAGCGTTGGCTGGGGCGGATCGTTTCGTGCATCGCGCTCGCGAGTGCGCTGTCCCTGATTCCCTTCGCGGGCACTTGGGGTGGCACAGCGGACGGGATCGCGCTCGTCGTTGTCGATCTGGAGCAGGGATTGATCGCGCTCGTCTTTCTGGTGCTGTTGATGGGCATGGGGCAAGTCACGACCGGCCTCTCCGAGCGCAGTGATTGGTCGCGTCTGGGCAGCGTGCGCCTGGCCAGTCGGAGTCTTTGCGGGCTGGGTCTCTTCGCGCTGGTGTTGGCTCCGCTCGCCATCGGATCGGGTTCGTTTCGACTACACGAAATCGTGTTCGTCCAGCAATACACCCTGTCTCCGTTGTCCTGGTTGCCGAGCGAACTCGGAGGCGGTTTCTTCGAAGTCGCGCGTGGCTGGCGATGGCCCGGCTGGAACCTCTTCGTTCAGCCGCTCACGGCCCTGCTCTTCGTGCTCACACTCGCGGGCTTGACGCGTCGACCCTGGGTCTACGACGCCGTGGCGGGGAATATGGCGGTGAGCGGTTTTGGACTCGACAGCGATCCAGCGGATCTCTATTGGGGGCGACTCGAGGCACGCTTGGCTCGGGTCTTCGCGTCGGCACTCTTCGTCTCGATCTTTCTCGGAGCGGGTGCCATTCCCTTTGTGACGGCCTCGGTCGTGGTGGATCTCTTGTCGCCTTTCGCGGGCTTCGAGCTGCCCGCGTTGTTAGGTGTCGTGATTCAAGTCGGAGTCTTCTCCGCGAAGTTGCTGGGCGTCCTTGCGATCGCATCCCTATTGAGAAGGGCGACCGCGACACTGCGTGAAGACCAATGGATCGATACCGTGACCTCGCGTCTATTCCCGCTGGCGTGGGCGAACCTGCTCTTGGTCTCGGCGATTTCCTTCCTTTCGATGCCGGTCTCGGGAGGCGTTTGAATGTTGACCGCACTCTTCGCTGGCCTCGCCTTCACACTGTCGAGTGCGTTTGCTGCGATCGTCCTGGGCCGAAACCTGACGCGTTCGCTCGCCGCCGCGATGGTCTTCATCGTTGGCCTCGGGTTTTCGCTGATGATCGCGGGTGCGGGGTTTCAATCTCTCGTCGTCGTGGTTTTGGGCGCGCTGATGCTGGCGACAATCCAGATTTTTGGCTGGATGTTGGTCGATGTCGATCGGGATCATCTGCCCGCGACGGATCGACCGACTCGGATAGCGAGGAGCCTGGCCTTTCTGCTCGTCGGCGGCGGACTCGGATTGCTCGTGGTGAATGCGCTCGTCGCGGGCGAGTTCGCGATTCTCGGACCGCCTCCGGTAGTCGCGACGCCCGGGGAGATCGGCGCGCTTCTCTTCGGGCCGCTTCGTGAGGTGACCCTCCTGGTCGGTCTGGCAATCGCGGCGAGTCTGCTCGCCATCTTGTTGTTGCTTCAAGACGACGGACAGAAGGGATAGGTGATGATTCTCGAAAGCAGCGCAGTCGCGTTGGTGGTGATCGCTGCGGTCGTACTCTTCTGGATCGGCATGCTCGGCTTGCTCTGGCGACGCAGTCTCGTCGGGATGTTGCTGGGTCTGCTCTTCGCATGGATTTCGGTCGCAATGGCGGCGATCGGATTTGGCGCACTTCAGGGGAGCCCCGAGAGCGCCGCGGGAGGTGGCGCGCTGGTGCTTTGCGTTTCGGTGCTCTTTTGTCTGCAGATGGCCACCGGCCTTTCGATCGTCGTGGCGCGAATCAGGCGTCATGGAACCATCGATGCCGATGATGCCGGATTGCTCGAAGGCTAGGAGGCGGCAGGGTTTCCGTGAGTGAATGGGACAACAACCTCGGTGAGTCGTTGATCCGCTGGATCGCGATCCTGCCCTTCCTTGCGGCGGTCGTGCACGGCATTCTGATTGGCCTGGTTCGGGCCAAGTTGTCGGATCGTTCCGTCTGGGCGATTTCGCTTTCTGCGATTGCGGTTTCCTTCGGTTTGAGCGTGCTCATGGTTTTCGATCTGGTCGGCCCGGCTCGCGGACAACCGATGCTGGATAGTCTCGGTCCCTGGATCGGTGGGGGCGTCGGTCCTCGCAGTTTCAGCGCGGAGATGACCTTCCAATTCGATTCGCTGTCGGCGGTGTTTTGTCTCGCCGTGACCTCGATCGCCCTGGCGGTCTACGTCTACACGATCGGCCTTTTTCACAGCGGTCGCGTCGAGCGCGAAAGCGGACATCGCACCTTCGCGGTCTTGGATCTGCTCGTGGGCGGAACGCTCGTCTTGATTCTCGCCGACAATCTGCTCCTCACCTTCCTGGGGTGGACCGTCGTCGGAATTGCCTCCCAACTCTTTGCCTCTTTCGAATTCGAGAAATCGCACGCGTCGCGGGCCGGGGCCGTCACCTTCGTGATCGGACGAATCGGAGACCTGGGATTACTGGCCGCGATTCTGTTGCTCTTCGACGGATTGTCCCGTGCGGGCGCCCCCACCTTGAGTTTTCGGGGTATCGAAGCGGCTTACCGACTCCTCGACGGGCAGACTCTCGATTGGCTGATCTGGAATGGCGACGCGTCGGTTCCTCTGCTCGAGTTGGTGGGGTTCGGTCTCGTGCTTGCGGCGCTCACGAAATGTGCCCAGTTCCCGCTGCATATCTGGCTTCCCGGTTCGACGACGGGACCGATTCCCGCGACGGCTCTGATGCAATCCGCTACGACCGTGATCGTCGGGATTTTTCTCTTGTTGAGATTTTCCTTCTTGCTCGAGCGTGCTCCCGGCGCGATGCAGCTGCTCGTCGTGATGGGTGCGGTGACCATGTTGCTGGCGAGTCTCGCGGCTTCGACACAGCGTTCTCTGCCGCGGCTCATCGCCTTCTCGACTTCGAGCCTGCTCGGCCTCGTCGTGATCGGAATCGGCGTGGGTGCCTACTCGGCGGCGGCCTATCTCTTGCTCACCCATGCCTTCATCAAGACGCATCTGATTCTGGCTCTTGGCGTAGTCGTGGTGACGTTGAAAGGGGAGACCGACCTGCGTCGGATGGGCGGCCTCGCCCATCGCATGCGTTGGACTCAGGTGATGGTCGCGCTCGGCTTTCTGGCCCTGATCGGCATGCCGCCCTTCGCCAATTTTTTCCCGATCGAAGAGTTGATCGCGTTCATCGCCATTTCCGAGCGCGCCGATCGCGTCCTTCTGCTCTCGATCACGATCACGAGTCTCGGCGTGCTTGCCTTCGCCATGGCGCGCGCCTATTTCCTGATTTTCTTCGGGAAGATTCGCACGGAGGGATTGCTTGAGAATCAGCTGCGAGATCCCACGGGTTGGGTGCAACATAGTCTGACCGCTCTTGCCGTGATGGTCGTGGCCGCGGGCCTACTCACGCCTTCCCAGTTCTGGGGGGATCCATGGGGCGTCTCCCAGATGGATTCGGTCGGCCATTTCCTGGTCGGCTCGATCGCGGGGGTGCCCGACCCGTTGTTGGCCGGTACTGCACGGGTTCGCATGATTGCTGCACTCCTGTTTTCGGGGGCCATCGGGGTGGGACTCGCCGCCAAGCGTTATGCCCGTCGCGGCTATCCCGGCGAATCCGAAGGACCAGCCCTTCGGATCTTGAAGAACGCGATGCGGGAGATGTTCTACGTCGAAAAATTCTACGATTTCGTTTTGGTGCGCCCATTGCGAAGTCTCTCGCGCTGGGCGTTGGTCGGACTGATCGAAACGCGTCTCATCGATCGAGTCGTGGTATCGGGTGGCTCGGGATTGGTACGACGCGCGGTTTGGGGCGGATTGCGTCGACTCCAAAACGGACGGCTTCAAAGCTATGCGCTGCTCGGTCTGTTGACGGTTCTGGTGATCGTGACCTGGATGGTGGTCTGAAACCATGCCGGACTGGATCGATCATCTACTCGTATTCGTCGTCATCTTGCCGGCCCTCGTCGCGTTCGGACTGGTGGGGAGTGGCCTATTGCTGGGCTTCGTCGGACTCCCTTCGTTGCCCGAAGCGATCTGGCGTTGGGTTGGGTTCGCGGCGACGGTCTTGACCTTTGTACTGATGTTGGGGGGGATCGGTTTCGGATTCGATCCGGAACGGATCGGTTTCCAATACGTCGAATTCTTCGGCTGGCGCGAGACGCCCGGGGCGCATTTGCTTCTGGGTGTCGACGGGATCGGGCTCTGCTTCCTGGTCTCTACGGCCGGTCTCGTTCCACTCGCGATGCTCTCGTCCCATTCGCAAGTTCGTGAATCCGTACGCAGCTGGGTTTTTACGTGCCTCGTTCTCGAATCGAGTCTGTTGGGTGCGTTGGCCTCGGTCAACTTCTTCTCGTTCATCTTCTTCTGGGCGATGAGCTTGCTGCCGATCCTGTTGTGGATGGGGCGATGGGGTGGCGTCGGGCGCGCGAAGGCGGCGTCACGGATATGGGCGACGGAATCCTTCGGGCTCGCGGGGCTCCTCTTCGTCGCGTTCATCCTGCGCGAATCGAGCCTCACCCAATTGGGCTTCGCCACCCTCGATCTCGTCGCCACGCCTTCGATCAGCGAATTTTCGTTGCTCGATGTTCGGATCGAGCCGACCGAGCAATGGATGCTCTTCGTGGTCCTGACGCTTGCTCTTGCGACTCGGCTGCCGCTCGTGCCACTCCATTTCTGGCTCCCGGCGGCACACGCTTCGGCTCCGACGGGCCTTTCGGTGTTGCTTGCGACGGGCTTCGTTCAGACCGCAGCGATCGGCATCCTTCGTTTCGCCCTTCCGCTCTTCCCGAATGCGGCCAGCGAGGCCGGTCCCGCCCTGTCCGTCGTCGGAATCGGCGCCTTCGTCTACGCGTCGCTCGTCGCGCTCGTCCAGAAGGAATTGAAACGAATCGTCGCCTATACCTCGATCGCCTTCGCGGGTTTTGCAGTGTTCGGAATCTCGACGCTGAATGTTCAGGGATTGACCGGCGCGGTACTCCAACTGCTGACGCACGGCCTCGCGGTGGCCGGACTCTTTTTCTTGATCGGAGCGCTTGCCTTGCGTCGGGGTACGACAGAGGTCGCCGCGTTCGGCGGGTTGGCGAAACCGATGCCCGTTTGTGCCTTCTTTTTTGGCGTCATGGTTCTCTCATTGATCGGATTGCCTCTCTTCGGCGGTTTTGTCGGAGATCTCTTCGTCTTGCTGGGAAGCCTGGAAACGCGTCGCGAACTCTCCGTAGTCGCCTTGACCGCCATGGTCGTTGCGGCCTCCTACCTACTCTGGGTTCAGCGCCGCCTCTTTCTGGGACCGGTCGATGAGCCCGCCAATCGCGGTCTGATCGATCTCGATCGCGTCGAGCGTGGCGTTCTGTTGGTGTTGACGATTCCGGTCATCCTGATCGGAGTCTATCCGAATCCGATCCTCCGGCGGGTGGAGCCGGCTGTTCTCGAAATCCTGAACCAGATGGAGCAACGATTCGTTCCAGAAGAGTCGGCGGATCCCGTGCCCGGCGTCGAAGTCGTGAGCATCGACTTCTCGATGTTAGGCGATGAGGGTCGCGAGTGAACCCCGTCTATTTCCCGGCCGTGGGCGCACTCGCCGTGCTCGCCCTCGATCTGGTCTCGCGAATCGCGCCGAGTCGGAGCGAAGCACCGCGCGCAAGAGCGCTATCGGGAATTCGACTTGGCGCGGTCGCGATCCTCGCCCTCGCTGCGGTTCTGTTGAGCCTGCGAAGTCCTGCTTCGGAGGTGGACGCTTTCGGAAGCTTCGGCGTCGCTTTCGTCGTGGTTTCGGGCTTTCTCGTCCTGAGTCTCTCGCTCACCCATTTCGGCATGGCGCGGTCTCGACCGGCGGAGCCGATCGCACTCTTGCTCTTCTCGCTGTCCGGAATGGCGGCCGCGATCGTGACCGACCATCTGCTGGTCTTGATGATTGCGATCGAATTGGCCTGGCTACCGATTATCGCCTTGATTTCGATGGACTCGCGTCGGCTCTCATCCAGCGAATCGAGTTTGAAAGCGTTCTTCGCCCACTCGTTCGCGAGCATCATCTTCGCACATGGGGTCGCGTTTCTCTTCGGAGCGACCGGGGGGTTGGAGTTGGCCTCGCTCGGCGAAACGATGGCCGATCGACCCCTGCTCTTCGATGTCGGAGTGACGCTCGTGATCGTCGGTTTGATTGCACGTGCCGCGGTCGCGCCATTTCATCCGTGGTCGCCCGACGTTCACGAGGGCGCGCCGAGTTTCGTCACGACCCATATCGTGACCGCGGCTCAGGCGACGACGTTCTTCGTGCTGCTCAGGATGTTGCATGCACTGGCGCCCATGGACCCAGAGACGACGTCCGAGATTGCGAACCGGATTCCGGGACTTCTCGCTCTGCTCGGTTGTCTCGGGCTCGTTTGGGGTCATGCGATGGCACTCGTGCAGGTCGGGCTTCGTCGGCTCTTGGGTTGGCTCGGCGTGGGTCAGATCGGTTTTTTCTGTTTGGCACTGGTCGACGCAACCGGCGAGGGGGGCAGCGCCCTTTTGCTCGCGCTCTTCGCGTCGGGCGTTGCGACCGCGGGGGTGTTGGCGATCCTTTCCTCGCTGAGTCATCACGAACGTGCTTGCGAGACCTTGAGCGATCTGTCGGGAATGATGCAGCGCAGCCCGATCAGGGCGGCGCTGCTCGCGCTTTTCCTGCTCTCGATCGGAGGCTTTCCCGGTACGGTGGGATTCGTTGCGCGGGTCGAGGTTCTCGCGGCACTCGAACATAGTGGCCATCGCGGGCTGGTCATCGCCGGCCTCGGCGCAACCGTCTTCGCCTTGATCGCCGTGGGCCGACCGATGCTCGCGATTCTTCGATCCACCGAATCGGACCCGAATACGAGTCGCGCATTCACCAACGAGCAATTGGTCCTCACGCTCTGTGCGATCAGTGTCGTGTATTTCGGAATCGTGCCGATGATCAGCGTCGGCACCGTCGCCGGGATCTTCTTCGACTGGATCGACGCCGCCCTCGCCAGCCTCTAGCACCCAGCGGAAACGGCCGTTGGGTATTGTGCTAGGTGGGCCGGGCGGTGAAGCCTGCTGCTCGCGGATTCCTCGCGGTCGGCGGGACGACCCGCATGATGCCTCGGTTGCATAGCGGCCGACCACGGCGCTTTACGCTCCCAGCAGGCTTCCCCGCCCGGCCCACTCGGAACGCCTATGCGTCCGGGTTCCCACAGGCGGTCCCTTTTTGCGGGGTGGACTCGCTTTGCAATGCTCATTCGATCCAGGGAAGGGAATGGCGGTGGGAATCGTTCCGCGAAAACGTCCCGAGTGTCGTGGGTTGGGAAGCTTGCCGGGAGCGTAAAGCGCCGTGGTCGGCCAACTTTGAAAACGAGGCATAATGCGGGACCGTGACCGACCGCGGAGAATCCGCGAGCGGCAAGCTTCACGACCCACGACACCTGGCACGACCTCCCACGGCTTTCCGCTGTCTGTTAGAGGCGAAGTGTTTTGTTGAGGAGCCTTCGGATGCTGCCGTCGCGGCGGGTGATTTGGAGATCGTCGAGCAAGGCCATCAGCGGCATCGCGGTGCGTCGACTCGTGCCGATGAGCGCTTTGAGAGTCTGGGTGTCGAGCTCGTCGTTCGAGTCGAAATGGCTCACGACTTTCTCGACCAGCTCGAGAACGCTGCGGCGATCGAAAAAGAGTTCGTCCGGGGCGGCGATGAGCTCGCCCTGTCGTTCGAGATAGTGACCCAGTTCTCGTACGACTTTCGGGTCCTCGCCGAGATCTTCGGCGAGCGTGCGCAGCGTTGGCGCATCGAGTGCGGCTTTGGCCAAGCGACTGCGCAGCAGATCGGCAAGACGGGATTGCGCATGGTCGAGGCTCGACTCGAAATTCTTCCTGGACACGATCTCTTCCTTGATCACGATCTCTTTTCGAAGGGCGAGCTGTTTCAACAAGATCGCCCCCGCTTCGCTCGTCACGTTGCCCGGAAGGGCTCCCGCGAGAGCAGCGCGTGGCATCCCCGGCTGCATCGGTTCACGCTCGTGGAACGCATCGAGTGCGCTGAGCAGATTCAGCATCAGTCGCTCGGCGGCTGGGGTCGAGAGGCAGACGCTGGCGTCGAGTCGAAAGACGCTGCCCGCCTCGACCAGATGGTCGATCGCCTCGTCCATCGCGCGGGCGTCGAGTCCGGTTTCTTTGCGGAGCATCGCGAGGGTCGTGCCTTGGAGTCCGGCTCGGGCGACGCGAACGTCGACCCGATCCGCGGGCTCGCCCGTTGCGAGGCGTTCGAGATCGCGAAGAAGGCCCTCGTCCCGACGCCGACGATGCGGGGGTGCGACATCGAGAACGATGCCTCCCCCGAGCGTCGAGCCGACTCCGGCGTCTCGGGCGAAGCCGCGCAATACGAAGCGATCGCCCGGCAGTAGAGCCAGTGGAGGCCCGCTGACATGGATGCGCGCATAGGCGCGGTCGCCCGGAGCGATGGGATTCTTTCCGATCGGCGCCACGCGCGCGCGCCGTTCCGTCGTTCCGCATAACAATTCTACGGAAGTGGAGTCGTCGAGGCTCGTCTTGCGCGCCAACCAATGCAGGCTGGCGTCGAACATCGTGGTCGCGAGCAACGCGCCCGGCTCGGTGAGCAAGTCACCGCGATGGATTTCGTCACGGGTTTCGCCTTGTAGGTTGACGGCGATGCGGGAACCGGACTCCGCCATCTCGATGGTTTCGCCGTGGCGTTCGAGACCGCGAATTCTGGCCTTTCGGGAACCCGGTTCGAGGACCACGGATTCGCCGACCTTACGCCCACGGCCCGACCAGGTTCCCGTCACGACGGTTCCGAAGCCATGCTTGGTGAACGTTCGATCGATGAAAAGACGCGCCGGGCGGCCGTCGTCGTCTCGTGCGGGGGCGGTGCGAATGAGGTCTTCGAGGGTCGCGCGAACCCGATCGATTCCGTCGCCCGTTCGTGCGCTGGCGCTGACGATCGCAATATTGGCGAGCGGGCCGTCCGCCAGAACGTCCCGAACTTCTTCGGTCGCCAGTTCGAGCATCTCCTCGTCCACCAGATCGGATTTCGTCAATACGACCAGCCCGCGCTCGATTCCCAAGAGTTCGCAGATCGCGAGGTGCTCACGGGTTTGGGGCATGACGCCTTCGTCGGCGGCCACGACCAACATCAATAGATCGAGTCCGCTCGCCCCGGCCACCATCGTTCGGACGAAGCGTTCGTGCCCTGGAACATCGACAATGGCGAGGCGCATTCCCTCGCTCAATTCGAGGGGAGCGAATCCCAGCTCGATCGTGATGCCACGCGCCTTTTCTTCGGGAAGACTGTCGAGGTCGCGGCCGGTGAGGGCGCGGACGAGCGCGGTCTTTCCGTGATCGATATGGCCCGCGGTGCCGAGCACCAGACTCTTCGAGGCGGGAGTCAAACGGTGAACTCAGCGGGGCCCAATGCGGTCCATGCCCATATAGGGAACCAGCGCCTTGGGGAGAGTGATGCTGCCATCCTCTTGCTGATGATTTTCGAGGATCGCCACGATCGCCCGGGCATTCGAGATCGCCGTGCCGTTCAGGGTGTGGACGAACTCGTTCTTCTTCCCGCCGGATCTTCGGAAACGAATCTTCAGTCGCCGAGACTGATAGTCCGTGCAATTCGAAGTACTCGTGATTTCGCCCCAATCGCCTCCTTCGCCGCGACCGGGCATCCACGCTTCGAGGTCGAATTTCCGATAGGCCGGCGCGCCGAGATCGGCACTCGCGACTTCGATCACGCGATAGGGAATCTCCAGAGCGTCGAAGATCTCGCGTTCGAATCGGAGCAATTCGGCGTGTTGTGCCTCGGAGTCTTCGGGTCGGCAGAAGACGAACATCTCAATCTTGGTGAACTGATGGACGCGGTAGAGACCCTTGCTCTCGCGCCCGTGCGCCCCGGCTTCCGTGCGGAAGCAATGCGAGACGCCCGCGAGTCGCAGGGGCAACTCCTCTTCCGCCAGGATCGTGTCGGCGTACATACCGCCCAGAGTGATCTCGGATGTCCCGATCAGGCAGAGATCGTGATTCGTGATCGAGTAGATCTGACTCTCTTCACCGCGAGGATTGAAGCCGAGGGCTTCGATGACGTCGGGACGTGCGAGGTCGGGGGTGACGATCGGTATGAATCCGTGGGGCAGCAGCTTGTCGAGCGCAAAGCGTTGCAGCGCGATTTCGAGTAGCGCGGCTTCGCGTTTCAAGTAATAGAACTTCTGGCCGACGACCTTGGCTGCGCTCTCGAAGTCGACGAGGTCGAGGGCGTTCGCGAGTTCGAGATGATCTTTGGCCGGAAACCCGAACGAAGGGGGTTCGCCGGAAGTCGAGATCAGCTTCCAGTCCTCTTCGTTTCCACGGGGCGTCTCCGGATGGAGGAAGTTGGGGAGTCGACGAAGCGCGGTTTCAAACTCGACCTCGGCGGAACGGGCCTTGCTTTCGAGCGCCGTGACCGCGTCCTTCAGGCGTCGACCTTCCTGCGTATGGGCGTCGCGCTCGTCGCCCTCGAGTTTCTTCTTGCCCGCCTTTTGATGTTCGTTGCGCTGGCGGTTGGCTTCGTTGAGAGCGGTCCGCAACTCGCTGGCTCGCTCGTGAAGGTCGATCGTGGTGTCGATATCGGCATCGACGTGCCTGGCCTTGCAGCTCTCGACGATTTCGTCGCGGCGTTCTTGAAGATTACGAGGATCCAGCATGGAGTCGAAAGGAAGCACACGCCCCTAGCGGATGCCATGAAGCGACATTCTTCCGGCCCTTCAGTCGTAGCCAGCCCGAATCGTACCCACCGAGGAGGCGGTCGAAACGCAGTAGGGGACGAAGATGGTGAGTACCATTTTGAGGATGCGGTCGATCGAAAGTTCGCCCGCCAGGAGCGCGTCCCCGTGGTTGATGAGGATCAGCAGCGCGCCGACCCCCAGCGCGTAGGCGAGCGCCCGCGTAACGATATCCCTTCGGAGGGCGATCGAGAGGAACGAAGGGCGCTTGCCCTCCATGCTTTCGGGCGGGGAGCTTTCCATGGCGTCAATCCTCTCGGGCGGGTCATTCGATGCGTGAATCCTAAAGTGATTCGACGCATCTGTCTCCCAGGAGGTAGGATATCGAGAGACTGAAGGAGTGTGAAAAATGAATCGAGCCATGGCTTTTCGAAGTGAATCGGATGGAATGCGTGGCGCGGAGCTCTTTATGGCGATCGCGATCTCGTGGGTCATGATCGCTATGGGATGCGCCCAGGGGTCGGGGTCCGAGGTTGTCGAAGAGCTGGCGGATCCGGCGTCGATCGCGCTGGCCGAGCGATCGGCGGAGATCTTCGGTTTGCTACCGAGTTCCGTCCCGAATGCCGAAAATATCGGGTCGCCCGCAAAGGTCGATTTGGGTCGGATGCTCTTCTACGACGCACGCCTTTCGAAGAATCACGATATTTCTTGCAACTCCTGTCATCTGCTCGACGCGTACGGCGTCGACGGCCAGGCCACTTCGGCTGGCCATCGCGGCCAACGGGGCGGGCGAAATTCCCCGACGGTCTACAACGCAGCGATGCATCTGGCCCAGTTCTGGGACGGGCGGGCGCCGGATGTCGAGGCGCAAGCAAAGGGACCGATTTTGAATCCGATCGAAATGGCCTCGCCTTCGGAGGTATTCGTCGTGGAGTTGCTCGCTTCGATTCCGGGTTATGTGGATGCTTTTTCGGCGGCGTTCCCGACGGACGTCGAGCCGCTCAACTACGACAACATGGCGCGGGCGATCGGTGCATTCGAACGAAACCTGATGACGCCGGGCCCTTTCGATGCCTTCATGGCGGGCGATTTGGAGGCTCTCAACGAAACCGAACGTCGAGGGCTCACGACTTTTCTCGCGGTGGGTTGCAATTCTTGCCACACCGGACCGGCACTCGGTGGCGCGCTGTACCGAAAGCTGGGATTCATCTTTCCCTATGAAACGGCGGATGTCGGTCGGGAGGGCGTGACCGGCGACCCGGCGGATCGGCATGTCTTCAAAGTGCCTTCGCTTCGAAATGTGGCCAAGACCGGGCCCTATTTCCACGACGGCTCGATTGCGACGCTCGAGGAAGTCGTGAAGATCATGGGGTACCACCAGGTCGGATTGCAGCTCGAGGCGACCCAGATCGCCGACCTCGTGGCCTTTCTGGGCAGTCTGACGGGGCTCCCGAATCCCGACTACGTGGCGAAGCCAGCGCTTCCAGAGAGCGGTCCGGACACACCCGCGCCCGATCCGAACTGAAGAGTGCCCGTCAGGGGTTGACGAACGATCGTTCGTTCAGGGATCCTTGGCGCTCGCGCGTCGCCCAACCTGAGGAGCCTTCACGATGGCCACCCAGCTCGCTTCCCTGCCCGACGATTTTCGCCTCATTCACCAGGAGGACTACGCGGCCTACGGCTACCCCCACCCTATCTGGACCCGGTTGCGCGCCGAGGAGCCGGTTTCCTGGCAGACCCAGGAGGGCGGAGCCCTCGACTATTGGGCGATCACGAAACACGCCGACATCACGGAGATCGGGAAGCGTCCGGACGTTTTCGTTTCAGGTCCTCGGATCGTCATTCAAGCACTTGCCGAGGAAATCGACGATTTTCCGACCACATTGATCCAGATGGATCCTCCCATGCATGGCGAATTTCGCCAGCAGATCAGCCGTCGGTTCACGCCGCGCATGTTGAAGAAGATCCACGAACCGATCGAGCGGATCGGCCGAGAGATCGTCGAGAAGCTCCTTGAACGAGGCGACGAGGGGGAATGTGATTTCGTTGCCGAGATCTCCGCGCCGCTTCCGATCGCGGTCATCGCCTGGCTGCTCGGTGTTCCGAAATGTGATTGGAACATGTTATTCGATTGGACGAATCGATTGATCGGGGCCGGGGATCCGGAATTCCAGGACGAGGGATCGACTGCAAGAGAAACCGCGAATCGAGCTCAGATGGAGCTTTTCGGCTATTTCTCGAAACTGATCGAGGAAAAGCGCAAGAAACCGGCGGACGATCTCGTGACGGTCTTCACGAAGGCGGAGTACGACGGACGGCCATTGACGGACATGGAGGTTCTGACTTGGTGCTTCATCATCGTCATCGCCGGAAACGAAACGACTCGGAACGGCACGACCGGCGGCATGCTCGCGTTCATCGAGAACATGCACGAGCTGCGTCGTGTGCAAAACGACATGAGCCTTTTGAACTCGGCGGTGGAGGAGATTGTACGATGGACCTCGCCGATCATCCATTTCGCGCGCACGGCCACGCGCGACTACACACTTCGCGACAAGCTGATTCGAGAGGGCGACTCGGTCGCGCTCTTCTATCCCTCCGCGAATCGTGACGAAGAGGTCTTCGAAAGGCCTTTCGAATTCCTTGTGGATCGAAATCCGAATCGACACATCGGCTTCGGGGTCGGGGAACATTTCTGTCTCGGGGCCCATCTCGCCCGACTCGAAATGCAGGTTGCGTACAAATATCTGCTTCCGCGAATCGAAGAGATCGAACTCGTCGGACCGGTCGATCGGCTCCACTCGGGACTGGTCGGTGGCGTTAAACGTTTGCCGATTCGCTACAAGCTCCGCCCCGCAAAGTAGGCTCACAGGCGGTTCGACCCGACGGCGTTCGATCTTCCCCATACTCTCCGCTGGAGGTGATGAATGGCGATCGGTCGTCGGGACTTTCTGAAGGCCAGTGCGGCGCAAGCCGCGCTGCTTGGCGTGGGCCTGGTTGGCTGCGCGAAACATCCCGGCGCCGCGGGGATCGCGGAGGGCGAGAATCCCTTTCGGCATGGCGTCGCGAGTGGGGATCCTCTCTCGGATCGTGTGATCTTGTGGACGCGGGTTTCGCCATCGACCCGTCGGCTGAGTGAGCCGATTCGGACCGATTGGTGGATTTCTCGCGATCCCCTTGGACTCGAAGTCGTCGCGGGGGGTCGGGTCGAGGCGCTTCCAGAGCGGGATTTCACGATCAAGATCGATGCCGTCGGGCTCGATCCGGGTACGACCTATCACTACGGGTTCATGACGCAGACTGGCTTGTCTCCGATCGGCCGGACGCGAACGCTTCCGAGAGACACAGTCGAGCATATTCGCATCGCTTTCGCGTCGTGCGCGAACTATCCGAATGGCTATTTCAACGCCTACGCCTGTATCGCCGAGCGAGACGATCTGGATGTCGTTCTCCATCTCGGCGACTACATCTACGAGTACGGCAACGGTGAGTACGGGGACGGCACGTCACTCGATCGAATTCCGGATCCGATCCATGAGATCCTCGACCTCGAGGACTATCGACGTCGGCATGCGATCTACAAGACCGATCCCGACTTGCAGGCCGCACATGCGCGGCATCCGTGGATCGTAATCTGGGATGATCACGAATTTGCCGACAACGCTCGAAAGGACGGCGCGAGCAATCACGATCCGAGCGAGGGGGATTGGTCCACGCGAAAACTCTCTGCGATTCGCGCCTACTACGAATGGATGCCGATCCGCGAATTGCCGACGGGCTTGTTTCGGAGCTTTCGTTTCGGAAGGCTCGCGGACCTGATTCTACTCGACACCCGGGTCCACGGGCGGGACGAACAAACGTCGTCTCGGGATTACGTTGCGGCTCGGGATCCGGCGCGAACCCTGCTCGGCGATGATCAGACGCTCTGGCTACTCGATCGCCTCAGCGAATCGAAGCGCGCGGGAACGCGTTGGCGGGTGATCGGACAGCAGGTCGTCGTTTCGCCATTCACGAATGGCGAGACGGTTTTCAATCCCGACAGCTGGGATGGCTACCGGGAGAATCGGCGACAGTTGCTCGACCATCTCGTGCAGCAAGAAATCGGCAACGTCGTCTTTCTGACCGGCGACGTGCATAGCGCTTGGGGATTCGACATCCCCTCGCCCTTAGGTTCCGGGTTAGGTTCCGGGGCTGTCTATGATCCCGAGACGGGGGCCGGTTCGTGCGCGGTCGAGTTCATTGCGCCCGCGGTGAGCTCGCCTGCGGCCGGGACTTTTGCGGATCGAAGCAAACTCCTCAAGGGAATCGAGGATCGACTCTCCCACCTTCGCTACAAGAATTTCGATGACCATGGTTTCGTCATACTCGATCTGACGGCCGATCGAGCGCGCGCCGAATTCATCTTCACGGGGCCACTCGACCAGCGTTCGACGCAA
>Ga0209988_10000765_pt1 | contig 20382 bp, 19 predicted proteins | sample N075metaG_FD_183115 | JGI IMG/M metagenome (GOLD analysis project Ga0209988, IMG submission 183115) | Deep subsurface microbial communities from Kermadec Trench to uncover new lineages of life (NeLLi) - N075 metaG (SPAdes) (version 2) | ecosystem: Environmental > Aquatic > Marine > Ocean trench... | reverse complement strand
TGCTGGTGATTTTTGATGCATCGAATTTACTGCGGCTCGCCGGTCGCTAATCCTGAGAGATTTCGACAAATCTCTTCAAGCGATCCAGTACGTCGACAAGTACACCATCAACCGCCGGTGCGATTTCGTCCAGACCGCCTGCCATATAGCCACCCACGGCATATTGCAATATGACCGTTGACACGCCCTCATTTTCTTCGATCTCGAATGTCATGTTGCCGGCAACGCCCATGAGCCCAAGCGGACCGAGCCCGCCGGTCAATCGCAGCATGACGCCAGGATTGGCAAACGTAACAGTCATGTGCACAAGGCCGGCCCCGTCCCCCAGCAATTCGCAAAAACAACCCTGGGCCCGTGCACTGATGTATAGGTTTGCAGCGCTACCGGAAACAGTATGATCGTCGTTCCACCACTTGCCGACGTCACCTACGAGCGAACCGTAAACTGCCTGTCGCGATGCAGAAATTTCGACGCTGTAGCGCGTCGTAAAACCACCGGCTGCGGCGTCGAGGACCTCTGCGCGTACGCCGGTAACGCAAAGTAAAACGGCAACCAGTACCTGTATCTTTGTGAATGTTTGCATTTGCATCTGTGTATCCTTCTGCGAAGGCTTTGTACCGCCGCATCATCGAGTCTGTGAAAGCTTACCGAATTCGACAGCGAAGGCGAAGCAGCACGACGTTAATTGCCAACGGCGCGGACGCTAGCCCGGACTTAGGGGATCGTAATGATGCGAAAGCCAGCGGGACTTATCGTCGCCTGACTGTCATAGTTGCAAGGCGCAAACCCTGTTCCTGTTACGCACTACTCGAAGGACTGTTACTCATGCACGACGACTGGAGTGTCGTTTTCGAAAGCCGGGCGAAAGCTCCGTGCATGGATCGTGCACTGGTGTTGACCTCACTGGGCATTCCGCATCAGGTCATGCAGGTTGCGGAGTTGTGCCGGCTGGTCGTGCCAGAGGAATTTGTCGAGAAGGCGAAGTTTGAAATATGGCAGTTCGAAGAGGAAAACAAGAACAAGGGGCTGCCTGGCCCTGCTGTCCAGCCCGTTTATCAGGATGCTGTATCTGGCGTGGTGATCTACATCGTCGTTGTCTGTTTCGTCGGCTGGTTAGCGGGTATCGGGGCACTCGGCTATGACTGGCTGGCCGCCGGTCGTGTTGACGGTGTACTCATTCGCCAGGGCGAATGGTGGCGAAGTTTCACTGCTTTGACGCTTCATTCAGGTCTGAAGCACATGGCGGGCAATCTCGGCTTCGGGTCCCTTTTTGGCCTGCTGGCGGGGCGCGTGGTCGGACCAGGCGTTGCGTGGCTGGCTATCGTGCTGGCAGGCGGCGCTGCGAATATTCTCAACACTATCCTGCTCGAATCCAGCCACCGATCGATTGGAGCATCTACTGCCGTTTTCGCCGCTCTTGGCCTCGTGTCCGGTTTTGTCTGGCGCGGGAAATTGATGGCACAGGATCGGTGGCCCTACCGTATCGGGCCCATTGTAGGCGGAATAGCACTGCTCGCTTACACCGGAACCGGCAGTGAAAATACGGATATCGGTGCGCACCTCGCCGGATTCATTACCGGTTTTTCAGCCGGAATCCTGCTTATCCGGGTAGCAGACAAACTCAACAACCAACGGGTGCAGATCACCTGCGGATTTGCCGCAATCGGCATCCTGACAGTTTCGTGGATGATAGCGCTGACCAATATGGCTACCTAATTATTCAAGCTGGCTGTAAAATTTGCGACGTGGAAAATACCGCGACCGGGGGTCTCGCACTACCTTGAAAAAATTCTTTCTATTTTTGCTGATCCTTATCGTTGCCGCGTCTATAACATTGCGCGTGCGCTACGGTGGCGGTGAACCTCATCAGGATCTGACGACGACTCCTTTGCTTGGTGAAGACCAGCTGGAAGAATTTCTTTCTTATCCGGAGCCCATTGGAAATGTTGCGGTCAGCGCTGACGGCCGGGTGTTCTTTACTGTGCATCCCGAATCCCGACCCCAGGGGAACAAATTGCTGGAATGGGTGGACGGTGCGGCAATTCCATACCCGAACGGGACCGTACAGCCGCATCTTCTGGGAACCGTCCTTGGCCTCGTGATTGATCGGCAAGATCGGCTGTGGACCATCGATCATGGCAATCACGGGTTCGGCACGGCCAGGATGCTCGCGTTTGACCTCAATACGGGTGACCTCGTGCATGATCACAAGTTTCGACCCGATATCGCGCCTGCCGGCTCCTTTTTGCAGGATCTGCAAGTCAGCGCAGACGGACGAACCATCGTTATTGCCGACGCCAGCTTCTGGCGCAAATCGCCTGCAATCATTGTCTATGACACAGCAACCCGATCGGCGAGACGCCTGCTCGAAGCCCACCCGTCCGTGTCCGCACAGAATTTTCTGATTCGAAATACGCTCAAAGATATGTCCTATCTGGGCGGACTGTTTTCTCTTAGAGGCGGTGTTGACGGCATTGCATTCGATACCAGCAATGAATGGCTGTATTACGCGGCCATCAGTCACAGCGGCTTGTACCGTATTCGTGTGAAAGATCTCCGCGATCAGACATTGCCCGCAAAACAACTTGCCAGCCGCGTGGAACGAGTCAGCGAGAAGCCGCTAAGTGACGGTCTGAGCGCCGATCTCGACGGCAATGTATACATCACAGACGTAGAGCACGGGGCCGTATTCAGCGTCAATGAAGCCGGTAAATTGACAACGCTAATCCGATCGCCGCGCATCCGTTGGGCAGACGCATTGTCATTCGGACCGGATGGCTGGTTGTATCTCGCCGACAGCGCAATTCCGGATCAGGTCTTGCAAACCCGCGACCATATTAAAAGCCACGGCCCTTATACCATATTTCGCTTCAAACCCGGCCATTCAGGCGTACCGGGCCAATGACAGCCGGCAGTCAGAACACTTATCAATCTGTAGAAAATGTCGGTACGTCAGTGTACCGTTCGCAGCCTGCCGAAAAACAAAGTCATTCAACAGTCCCATAGTGCCAATTTCAGTCTTATACCTCCTCGTTGTTCTTATTTGGGGCACCACCTGGATCGCAATCCCTCTTCAGCTTGGCGAGGTTGCCGAAGAATTGTCCGTCGCCTATCGGTTTGCGCTCGCATCAATTTCCTTGTTTGTCTTCGCGCATTTCAGCAAACGTCCTTTAGCCATTCCGCGCAAGCAATATCCAATGGTCATGCTGATGGGTGTGCTGCTTTTTTCCGTGAACTATCTATTTGTTTATTACGGCGCCGGTTACCTGACCAGTGGATTGGTGGCTGTACTTTTTAGCCTTATTGTTCTGCTCAATGCACTTTTCGAACGTCTTTTTTTCGGGACGCCATTTTCAGCAAGACTCCAAATAGCCTCGCTAGTCGGCATTATCGGGATCTCACTGGTATTCTGGCCCGAAGTGGCCAATTTCGGCTTCGGAGACCAAACGATGATCGGCGTCGCCTGGATATTGGCGGCTATCGTTATTGCTGCGCTAGCCAATATGACAGCGATCATCTCCACCAGTTCCGGCTTGTCCCTGATGGTCCTCAACGCGCACGCAATGGGTTGGGGAGCGTTGACTTCATTCGCCACTGCGGCAGTTCTTGGCCGACCATTCAATTTTTTATTGACGCCAGACTATTTATGGTCGCTGTTTTATCTGGCAATCTTCGGCTCATCGATTGCGTTCGGCTGTTACCTTACACTGCTAAAAAAAATCGGGGCCGCGAGGGCCGCTTATTCGTCAGTTTTGTTTCCGATCGTAGCGCTGCTAATGTCGACGATATTCGAGGACTACCAATGGACGATTACGGCGCTGGTCGGTGTAACACTGTCGCTGGCAGGTAACTGGCTCGCATTAAGCAAAACCACTATCAATTCATAAGAAACTGGAAAGAAGAAAAAATAATGGATGAAGTACAAATTCCGGACATAAGCGGAATCGACTGGTCAGGGTTGCTCTCGAAAGTGCAGGAGCTGGGTATCAATTTTGCGATCAAAGCAACCATTGCGCTGGTCATTTTCTACGTCGGGCGCGCGATTGCACGCCTCGTAGTCAAGGGGCTCGGCAAGATGATGCAAGCGCAGGAAGTGGATAAGATACTGGAATCATTCGTATCCAGCCTCGCTTACTGGACCATCATGACATTTGTCATCATTGCCGCAATCGGCCAGATAGGCGTCCAGACGACCTCAATGATTGCAATAATGGGCGCCGCCGGCCTGGCAATCGGACTCTCTCTGCAGGGCTCTTTGGCAAACTTTGCAGCCGGTGTCCTGATCGTGATGTTCGCCCCTACCGCGTCGGTGATTACGTGGAAGCTGCAGGTGTCACAGGAAGCGTAGTTCAGGTACAGATACTGACCACCGTTTTAAAGACAAGTGATAACAAGCAAATCGTTGTGCCCAACGGGCAGATCATGAGCAGCATCATTACCAATTACTCGGCCAATGAAACGCGCCGCGTGGACATGACGATTGGCGTCAGCTACGACGATGATCTGGACAAAGTTCGCAGTACGCTGCAGGACCTCATCGATGCGGACGATCGCATTCTCAAGGATCCGGCCTGTCTGATAGCCGTGGCGGAACTCGCCGATAGCAGCGTCAATTTCACGGTGCGAACCTGGGTCAAGTCGGCCGATTACTCGAGCGTTTATTTTGGCTTGACCGAAGCGATCAAGAAGCGTTTTGACAAAGAGGGCATTAGCTTCCCGTATCCGCAGCAAGACATACATTTGATCAAGAGCTAGGGCAACTCTGCTCGATTCATTGACTCGCTCACCAGGTCGCGCGCTGCGGGGCCTGGTGAGCCGCTCAGATCGGTGGATAAGCTCAGTCGTCGATGTCAGGCTCGACGAAACTCCATTTCAGACCGGGCACCTGCTCCTTCAGGCGCACCTCCAGCTTGTTGATCGTGGCGACAGCAGCTTCAATGCTGATGCCCGGCTTCAACTTGATTTTGGTGGCCAGCATCGTATCCGGGCCCATCTGTATGGTGATCGTATTGAACACGTACTCAACATCCGGGTCATCGTCAATGATTTTGGCGATCATTTCCTGTATTACAGGGTCGGCCGCCCGGCCGACCAACAATGAACGAACGCGCAATGACAGGAAGACAGAAATCACTACCAGAATGACGCCAATACACATCGATCCGATAGCGTCGTAAATCGGATTGCCGCTTATGCTCGCCATTATCAGAAACGCAGTAGCAAGCAGCAAACCAAGCAATGCGGCCAGATCCTCTCCGAGGACGACCACCAGCGCAGAATTGCCGGTGTGCCTGAGCCAATCCCGGAACGGTCGCTCACCCCTGATTTTGCGAATTTCCCGCAGGCAGCCCAACAACGAGAAACCCTCAAGAACAATGGCGAATCCGAGGACAAGCAGTGCAATCCAGATTTGTGACAGCGGCTCCGGATTCTGAAGTTTGTGCATTCCTTCGTAAAGCGAGAACAGGCCACCCGCGCTGAACAGCAGTATGGCAACGATGAAACTCCAGAAATAGCTCAACTTGCCATAGCCCAGCGGATGCTTTTCATCGGCTGGGCGCATTGATTGCTTAAGGCCAAGAAACAAAAGTACCTGGTTGCCGGTATCTGCATAGGAGTGAATCGCTTCGGCAAGCATGCTGCCTGATCCAGTCACCCCGGCAGCCCAGGTTTTGGCGAGCGCAATGCCTGCATTTGCCAAAAATGCGTAGGCAATGGCCCTGGCTGTTGAGTCGTGGGAATTAGCGGACATAAATCAATAAATTCTTGTCAACATAATCGTGACTGGAACGTTGGTAAGTATATCGCGTGCCATGCTGCTGCCGGATATATTTTCGGCCTGCCTCGCGATACGACGGTACAATAAGCTCTGAACCACCCGCTCCTGGAGGACGTATGCGAATATCAACCGTGATGCTGGTTAACCTGGCCATCTGTTTCATCCTGGCGGGCTGCGCAGCGCACCCCGATCCCATAATCGACATGCGTGGTGTCAATGAGGAGCAACTGGAACGTGACTGGGAAGAATGCCAGGGTTATTCGGAGCAGATTCACATCCCGGCAGGGACTGCCAAGGGTGCCGCTGCGGGCGCTGCTGTGGGTGCAGCAACCGGGGCAATAGGTGGCAATGCGGGCGAGGGAGCTGGTTACGGTGCTATCTACGGGGCCACACGATCGACACTGAATGGCGATCGTGACAAGCAAAGGGTCTTCAAGCGCTGTCTGAGTGGTCGCGGCTACCGGGTCCTCAACTAGCCCGGCAAGATCTCTGTACGGCTACAAGAAAACGCAGCATAACTGTATAGTGAGTTCGTGCTAGCAATGACATGGGCGGGAGAACTTATGGTGAATCCTGCAGTCCCAATGTGTAGACAGCCAATACAATACCAAAGCTATGACTTCACGATGTAACAGGAAAAATATCAGCCCGTTCTGCAGCGCATTTCTGCTTGTATGTTTATTAAACATAAGCACAACCGTGAGTGCCCAAAGTGACGCTCAAGAGGACGAAGAGCTTGAGTTCATCGTTCTCGATAACCGCGACGGCATTGAGGATTTAGTCGATGCGGAAGAATCTGCCGATGAATACCTCATTGCGGACGTAATCCCTGAGACTTACGATCAGCAGCTGCAGCGATTGTTTTTCGACTACAGGGAAGCGGTCCTGGCATCGATGTTCACCGAAGCGGACACGCTTGCCAAACAAATCGTCGAGCTCTCAATTCGAGTCAACGGGCTGGACAGCCGGAAATCTGCGACAGCGCTGACAAACCTCGCAGTGGCTCAGCACGGCATGTCGGAATACCAATCTGCGATTCTAAATTATTCCGCGGCAATCGGAATCATTGAGCGTATCGAAAGCAGACTGGACTCCGGGCTGATCAATCCGCTGCGCGGTCTCGGCGCTGCACATTTCGCATCGGGTCGCCCGGACCTGGCAAAGAATGCCTATGACCGTGCCGTCCACATCAGCCACGTAAATGACGGACCGCACAATCTCGACCAGATCGAAACGTTACTGTCACTGACAGAAACCTACCTGGCGGCGGGTGAAACGGATGAGGCTGTCGATATCCAGAAGCGCATTTTCTACCTGCAGGCACGCAACATAGAATCCAACAGCATCGATATGATTCCGGCGCTGGAGACACGCGCAAGCTGGCAACATCGAATGAGCCTCTACGAACAGGAACGGTATACATTGCGGCGGATTATCAGCGTGGTTGAGGACGACAAGGGGAAGAAAAGTCTTGAATTGATTGGCCCGCTAACGGACCTGGCGAACTCCTACCTGTCTAATGTCTATATCGGAATGCCAGCCAAGGTTCAGCCATCGGTCTCGAACGGGGAACCCTACCTGAAAAGAGCGATCAGGATTGCCGACAGAAACCCTGATGCTACCTGGCAGAATCAGGTGGACACGAAAATAGAGCTCGGGGACTATTATATTCTGACGGATCGTGCTGGCCGCGCGCACAGTCTGTATCGCGATGCGTGGGATATCCTCTCGGAAGACGAGTCTCTCCTGGAAATTCGCGCAAGCAGGCTGGAGGCCGGCATCATACTACGCGATATATTTGTGCCTAATAAATTTGATGACAGTGCGACCATTCCAACGAAAGAGGATCCGGCCGGTTATCTTGAGGGTGCAATTTCGTTTAGTTACTCGGTGAGCACTCGCGGTCGGGCAACAAACGTCCGCTTGATTGAAGCTGACCCCACGGGTCTCGACTCCCTGTACAAGAGAATTGGACGAGAACTGCGCTTCATCGTGTACCGACCACGACTCGTGGATGGAAAGGCGGTTCGAAGCGATAATCTGACCTTTAGTCACAACTTTTTCTATCGTCCGGAAAAAGATCAGGAGACCAAAATGGTCACTGAAAACGCCGCGTCGGATTGACTGTGTCGTATAGCCCGATTTTTCCGCGTAACGCCAACCACACTCAGCTCTCTATCGTACCGATAATCGCCTGCCTGTCAGGTCTCTTGAATGTATCGAGCGCGCACGCCGAATGTGACGAAAACATCTTTTGCATCAATGAAGAACGAATTGACGATCAGGTCTTCGTGCGTGCCGAAAACCTGAGTGCTTTTCCACTCACGTATTCATTGCAAGTACGCACCCAATCCAAAAACAGCGATGACTTCGAAACCGTGACCAGAACACTCGGCGCACGCGAATCTCATCTTGCGATGACGCTCGACAATTCGCAAAAGAATGCGGAAGGTGGGGTTCGTTACAAATATGACTGGACTGTCGGCGACATGGAAGCCGTGCATGACGACGAACACGTTTATCAACTTCCGTATGAAAACGGGAAAAGTTATCGCGTCATTCAGGGATACGGCTCGCGTTTCAGTCACACTGGGCTTGAGCAATTTGCGATCGATTTTCGCATGGATGAAGGTACGCCGGTGCACGCCGCTCGCAGCGGTATCGTGGCGCGCGCAGTGGAAGAAAACTCAGTGGGTTGCTGGCGTCCCGGCTGCGGTGCGCATGCCAATTTCGTCGTCGTTCTACACGATGATGGAACAACCGGTGAGTATTACCACCTGCAAAAAGATGGCGTGCTAGTTGAGGTTGGCGAACGTATTATTGCCGGGCAGAATATCGCCTTGTCGGGCAACACCGGTCACACAACCATTCCACACCTGCATTTCGCTGTTTATCGTGCCATCGAATGGGGGAAAACCCAGTCGATCGCGGTGCGATTCGTGACGGCGGATGGAATGATCGAAAGCCCGAGACGCGGTGGTCGCTACCAGGCAACACCGATACTTAAGGCAAGCCCGGAAGTTTCAGGAAAATCCTTTGTTCGATAATGTGGACCATTGAAGCATATGCTTGACAGAACCAGCCTTTTGAAATCGCACACCAAAGATGAAGCACCGCATGGTCGGCGCGAAGCCATGTCTGTGCCAGCGCATCATTTTGTTAATGGCAACTCGCTGCAGGCACCATTCCCGTCGCATCTCGAACAGGTTGTTTTCGGCCTTGGTTGTTTTTGGGGGGCAGAGCGGATTTTTTGGGAAACGCCAGGAGTCTATTCGACCGCGGCGGGCTACGCGGGCGGCGTAACCCCGAATGCTGATTACCAGGAAGTCTGTGGTGGCATGACCGGACATGCTGAGGTCGTTTTGGTTGTTTACGATCCAGCCGAACTAAGCTTCGAACAATTGCTGAAAATTTTCTGGGAGTCCCACGATCCGACGCAGGGGATGCGCCAGGGAAACGATGTAGGCAGTCAATACCGATCGGCTATTTATACGACGACGGAAGAACAGCAGGGCCTGGTTCCAGGATCGCTCGCCGCCTACCAGGACAATCTGGCAGGGGCAGGTTTCGGACCCATAAGCACTGAGATTTCTCCACTCGAGCAGTTTTATTACGCGGAGGATTATCACCAACAGTACCTCGCGAAGAACCCTGGCGGTTACTGCGGAATCGGTGGAACCGGCGTCAGCTGCCCGACGGGGCCAACGACAACCTGAATTCTCAGCCAGTTCGCCTGCTGCCATTCGTTATGCGATATCATCGATCATCCTTTTATCGCTCGATGGTACCGATCCTTGAACAAGACAAAACCCGGCAACAAGATTGCGACGCCAGATCGTAAACAGGCAGAGGAAGCTGTACGCACACTGCTGCTGTGGGCTGGAGAAGATCCCGATCGCGAAGGATTGGTTGATACGCCCAGACGCGTAGCCGATGCATATCAGGACTGGTTCAGTGGCTACAAAGAAGATCCGGTGAGCTACCTCCGGCGCACTTTTGAGGAAGTTGACGGTTACGACGAGATGATCGTATTACGTGATATTCGCTTTGAGTCACATTGTGAACATCACATGGCACCGATTATTGGCAAGGCACATGTTGGCTATTTGCCAAACAACAAGATCGTCGGCATCAGTAAGCTGGCGCGGGTTGTGGATACTTTTGCGCGCCGCTTCCAGGTTCAGGAAAAAATGACCGCACAAATCGCACATTGCATCCAGGACGTACTCAAACCCAAAGGGTGTGCCGTTATTATCTCAGCCACGCACCAGTGTATGACGACGCGGGGAGTGCACAAATCAGGCGTATCCATGGTAACCAGTCAAATGCTCGGGACATTTCGGACGGACGCGAGAACCCGTGCCGAGTTCTTGCAAATCATCGGCTATAACGGCTGAACCCGTCGCGGCAGACCCAGGGCATGAAAAACAAACTGTTGCCGCGACACCGCATCATGTTGCTGCTTCTGGTGTCACTTGTTTTGTATCTGTCACTGTGGCCGGTACCGGTTGAACCGGTTGCCTGGCTTGCACCACAGAACGCAGGCCTCATCGACCCATTCACGCCGAATGATGTGCTCGCATCGGCGCGAATACTGAATCTCGGCGATCACCAGGGACCCGAGGATATAGCCGGGGGTCCGGACGCGCTTGTTTATGCGTCGACGGATGCCGGCGATATCGTCCGCTTTCATCCAGACAGCCAGGAATTGGAAGTGTTCGCACATGTTGGCGGACGCCCTCTCGGTATCGAATTTGACGCCCATGGCAATCTTCTTGTCGCCAACGCAATTCTCGGTTTGCAGCGGGTGTCACCAGCCGGTGACGTCCAAATACTGCTCGACAAGATCAATGAACTGCCCCTCGAATATGCAAACGACGTTGCCGTTGACAGCGAAGGAAAAATCTACCTAAGCCAGTCAACCACCCGATTTCCCGTGCAGGAATTTGGCGGCACTTATGAATCCAGCGTGCTTGACATCCTGGAGCATGGTGGTTCAGGGAGAGTCTTCGAATTCGATTTGGCGAGCGGCGATATTCGGGTGATCATGGATGGCCTGAACTTCGCAAACGGCATCGCCGTAAGCCGCGATCAGCAGTTTCTGCTGGTCAATGAGACCGCGCATTATCGCGTTTGGCGGTATTGGCTGCGAGGTCCTGACGCAGGGACGAGTGAGATTATCCTTGAGAATTTGCCAGGGTTTCCGGACAACCTGAACAACGGCCTGAATGAACATTTCTGGCTGGGCCTCGTCGCGCCAAGAAACGAAATAGTTGACGCACTTTCCGACCAGCCGTTCCTTAGAAAAGTCGTGCAAAGGCTACCGGAATTCGTGAGGCCATCAATAGAACCGTCGTCGCACATCGTCAGCATAGATGGCGACGGTGTTGTGCTCATGAACCTGCAGGATAGCGCGGCCCGTTTTGCCGCAATTACCGGTGCCTACGAGACTCGCACCCACCTGTATCTCTCGTCATTGTTCGGTAACGAGATCGCAATATTCGACAAGGCCAATCTGCCAGATCAATAAGGGAGCCTCTGATTTATTCTGGGCCCAGGATACGAGTTCACGAATAGATCAGAGGTTCCCAAGATGATGTTTCACTCATGACCAAGCCATGCCGGGCTTACATCGGCTCCAGGTTGAGCTCACTGACACCCTGATTAAACACAATATCAACTGGAATATTCGCTTGGGTCAAACGATCCAGATCCTGCTGGAGTTGAGGCCCGATTACCCCACCATTGGTCAACGCGACGGCGCCCTCATAATCCCCGTTGCCCTGCAAGGTTAGCAGCAGCTCGGACAAAGCCGACATGGCCTCCTCCATGCGATCGAAATCCACACTGTAGGTGCCCTTCTCCGGGTCACGAACGAATGCGCCATGATCTTCAAAAAAATTGAATCGCACCATGTTCGCTTTGCCATGCGCGCTGCTCGCGCCGAATCGAATGGAGCGAAAAACTCCTGCCATGAAAGTCACGTAGTTATCTCGCAGATCTATTTCGCCCAACTCTCCGGCGGCGTGTAATTTCGTGATCATGTACAAGCCGAGAATATCTGCCTTGCCCTCTTCCATGCTTGAAGCGACATCGAGCAATGCCTCACGCACTGTGCCCTCGCCATCAATCGTGTTCTTGACGCCAAGACCGTGCGCCACTTCATGAAACATCGTATTGGCGAAAAACGCGTCGAACGTAACGTGCTTCCGCTGCTCTTCGGCGATGAGCACATGGTTGATGGGGTCAAGAATCTTCTCGAATTTTGCCTGCATGGCATTCTTGAGCTGCAGGCGTCGCGTACCCTTTTGTAACTGAACCTCTTCGTCGTTTGGCAAATTGATCGCAATGGTTTTCGATCCCGCGTTGCTATGCCCCGCATAATAGATGACGTCGTAGGCATTCAGGTCCGAGTCCGTTCCCGGCGTCTCTGCCTTGTAGGCATCAGCAACAGGCAAGCCGCGCTGCAATTCTGGCAGGAAATCGGCAAAGCGCGCCAATCGTTCGCTCCATTGTTGATCTTTTATCAAGACATACGACTCATAAGACGCGCGATAACCAAACAACCTGTCTTCGTAGGTTTCGATCGCTCCAATAACCAGCTCTATGGGATTCGTTTTTACGTCCATCCATGCGAAATCGCTTTCCTGATAGTCGTCGGTCACCAGCGCATCGGCACGGAGTCGCAAGTAGTTTGCGAAGCCATCGTGATCCGCCAGGTCTGCAGCTCGCCGCAATAATTCCGCGGCCTTGGCCAGTTCGGTTGCAAATTCGACGTGAAACGGCACGACGGCAAGCGCTCCTGACTCATCGCGACGAATAATAGAATACAAGCCCGCTTTCCCATCCAGGTCAGCCGCTGCAAACTCCTCCTTACTCATATCCGTGGGATAGAAGGTTGCGCCCAATGGTTTTTCGCCGATGCCGGGCATGAACGGTTTTTCGTCATCAAGACGATCCCAGGGACCGTAATTGAGTTCAGCGAACCGGCGCGTCGAGTCGACGCCGATTCCGGCGAGCCAGCTCTGATAGTCCTTGCCGTAGGCCTGGTACCAGAACAGGTCGTCCATGATCTGCGATGCCTCGATCATCAGCCCGATCATCTGCCGCTGATTGTCGCTGAACCCTGAAAGATCAGCCGTCAGCCTGAATTCGGCATAAATTTCCGGTCGCGGCGCTGCGGCGACCGGATTTACCTCGGCCTCTTGCTCGACTAGCGTTGCCATCGCATCGTCACTACTGACGCTGTTTTGATCACCATTGCCACACCCCGCAGCCGAGGCGGTCAGGAAAAAAAATACGCCCAGACGGTGTATTCGGCTCATTGCGTCCAAATCGATATCTCCAAAGCAGTCAAATCTGTCCAATCTCGAATCCCGGGATTATCGCATACGACAGGTCATGCCACCGTAATCCGGCAGCGCAATACCATTGCTTATTTATCATTACTACTGGTTTTGGCAGGGCACCGGTGCCAGAATTGCATGTGTCGATCCCTGCCCAATAAAAATTCCTTCTGTCATGAGTTTTTCCCGAAAATTATCCTACGCCCTCGGCGGTTCCTGTTTCCTGTTATTTGCCGTCGGAGTATTTTTGCCGTCGCTGGCGCGTGTTGAACGTGAAATTCTGATCGATGCTCACCGTGCAACGGTCTTTGCGCTCCTGAACGATTTTCATCAAATCAACAAATGGTCACACTGGGTGGCAGATGACCCGAACCTGCGCCTTGAGCTTACGGGTCCCGACCGCGGAGTTGGCGCAATGATGAGATGGAGCGGCAACATCATTGGCCAGGGAAGCCAGATAATCACGGAGAGCGAAGCGCTGCAAACAGTGGTTATTCAACGCACGCTCGAAGACCTGGGTATCGTCGAGACAAGCTTTCACTTGACCGAAACACAAAGCGGGACAAACGTGCTATGGCGATACGAGAATGATTTCGGCCGGAATATTTTCGGCCGCTATTACGCCCTGATGCTCGACGACATTATCGGCTCGAGGTACGAGACTAGCCTCGTCAGCCTCAAAGCGATGGCCGAGAGCTTGCCACCCTCGGATTTCAGTGATCTGGTCATCGAGCAAATTTTCGTGGCCCCGACCGATATCGCCTTCATCGAGACATCGAGTGAACCTCTGGCGGCCGCCATATCCGATGCAATGGGCAAGGCTTATTTTAGTGTCTTAAGCTTTATCGATGAACACGGGCTTCAGGAAGACGGAGCACCACTGTCGATCAGTCGTGCGTTCGATGGATCAGAGCTGCGGTTTGACGCGGGTATTCCGGTGCGTGGCGTTGTGGATGACACACCGGAATCCCAGGGCACGGTGCAGCTTGGCCAAACTTATGGTGGGCCGGTGATTCGGGCCAAGCATTCCGGCTCTTATTTGCAGCTCGGCCAGACCCACAACAAGATTGCCGCATATCTTGCCGCCTATGGCATCGAGCGCAACGGGGATGCGTGGGAATCGTACGTCAGCGACCCGACCCGGACTGCCGAATCAGATCTCGTGACGTATATTTTCTACCCGATCGCGCCACGCAAATAACGCCGGCGCGAAGCTTCAAGAGTTGTCTGGCAGCAGGTCGAAAAAACCAAGGATGGCTTTTTCAACGAACTGCTACACCGACTTGATCAAAAATGGCGGTACTATCTGGTCGTCCGTAACATCAAGTGGCAGCAACTCCTGGCCATTGTCGCTATAACGAATCATGTCGCTGTACAAGCTGAGCATCAGACTCGAGCACTCGTCGGTCTGACACACTGACATCTTGCGTACGGTAGCTCGAATCGATCCTTCGCCATTCAGCGGCGCAACACCCGTCATCATTTGCCGCAAATCCGCGAAGGATTGCTTCATTTGGACCGGTAGATCTTCTTCGTCAATTCCCCGTAAATTCTTTTCGAAGGCTTCTATAAGTCTTTGTTTTATATGCCTATGGCTTACCAGCACCGACACAGCGGCACTGAATCTATCGACGTGGTCGTACATTTCCACTCCAGCGTTTTTGTTTTAGTGGCCGTTTTTTTCACCTCTCAACGGCTTTTATACGCTTTAAAAGTCGACTACCTCCTGTAGTCCGTGCAATTGCCTGGTCAAATCTCCTTTTGTCTACTCTAGGTCTATCAATTACCTGCGTCGTATTCTTATATCAGATGTATAGAAGTACGCGCAACTTTCAGCCGAAATCCAGCTTGTCGCCTACCCTCCGGCCAGGGAGATTTCGATCGACCATTTTTCCGCATCGAGTGAGCGATTTTCCGTAAAAATGGGCTCTGCCTGGCCGACCTGCCACTCCAGGGCGAGCGTCTCAGACATCAGAAAATCGCGGTACTTCGCCAGCGATGCTTCGACCCCTTGCGATCCCGACACGCCAAGGACGATACGATCAGATACCTCCAGACCCGCTTGTTTACGGGCCTCCTGCACGGTTCGCACCAGTTCCCGGGCGACACCTTCGAGAATCAGTTCGTCGTTCAAGGTCGTATCGAGAGCCGTCAGGAAGCCGCCATCCTCGCCGCAGGAAAATCCCTCGGCCGAAGTGGTCTCGATTAGAACGTCATCGCCCTCGAGCGTGATTGTTTGCCCTTCCACCTCGATGGAGAACGATTCTTTACGGGCAGCCGCCCCGGCTATTTCTGCGCCATCCGCGCATTCGAGCGCCGCTCGAATGCCGGGAATCAATTTCCCGTATTTTTTTCCTATACGCGGCAAATTCGGCTTGATCCGGTAATTCACCAGGCCGGCATCGCGCGCAATGAACTCAATCGCTTTGACATTCAATTCCTCCAGGATCTGCTCCTGGTGTCCGGCCAGCGCTCTTGCCGCTCGATCGTCCGGGGCCCTGACCAGGAGTCTCGACAGCGGTTGTCTTGTACGCACACCGGATTGGCCACGCGCGGCCCGCGCAAGCCCGACCACCTTCTGCACGACTTCTATCTCGTACAACAACTCGTCGTTATCACGAGATGCATCAATCTCCGGCCAACTGCTCATGTGAACGCTGATGGGCGCTTTCGGATCTATTCCTCGCACGAGGTTCTGGTACATATTCTCCGCCAGAAACGGCGCAAACGGCGCCATCAGCCGATGCACCGTGCTCAGGCATTCGTATAACGTCAAATAGGCTGCGCGCTTGTCTTCCGGATCCGTCGATTTCCAGAAACGTCGCCGGTTTCGCCGCACATACCAATTGCTTAACTGGTCGACGAACGACTCAATCGCTTCGCCCGCCGCCTTGGCATCGAAATTGTCCATCGCGTCGGTACAGGTGCGAGTGGTCTTGTTCAAGAGCGCCAGCGCCCAGCGATCTATTTCCGGCCGCTCATTGACGGGCAGATCGTCATTGAAATCAATATCGTCAAGACGCGCATACAGCACGAAGAACCCGTAGGTGTTCCACAACGTATTGATGAACGAACTCGCTACATCGGCAACGATTTCCACCGAGATCCGTTTCTGCACCTCCGGTGAGAGCCGTGCGAGAAAGTACCAGCGCAGCGCATCGGCGCCTACGGTGTCGAAAACATCGTAGGGATCGACAATATTCCCTACCGACTTCGACATCTTCTTGCCGTCTTTGTCGACAATGTGGCTCAGGCAGATGCAGTTTCGATAGGCGACGCTGTCTGATACGAGGGTAGCGATCGCGTGCAAGGTGTAAAACCAACCGCGCGTCTGGTCGATCGCTTCGCAAATGAAATCCACCGGGAAGCGTTCCGCAAAGTCGTCCTCATTCTCGAACGGGTAATGCCACTGCGCATAGGACATCGCACCGGAGTCAAACCAGCAATCGATGACTTCGGGAACGCGGCACCATGTCTTGCCATCCTTCTCGAACGTGATTTCATCCACGGCCGGCCGATGCAGATCAAGCTCTGAGTGACTGCGACCGGTCAATTCTTCGAGTTCAGCAACAGAGCCCAGACAGAGATATTCGCCTTCACCGTCGGTCCATATCGGCAACGGCGTGCCCCAGAAACGCTCCCGTGATAATGCCCAGTCGACATTATTTTCAAGCCATTTGCCAAAGCGTCCGTCACGAATGTGCTCCGGCACCCATTTGATGGTCTTATTGAGCTCCACCATCCGGTCACGAAAATTCGATGTACGAATGTACCAGGCGTTTTTCGCGTAATAGATGATCGGGTCACCGGTTCGCCAACCGAACGGGTAATTATGCTTAACCCTTTCGGAGCGGAACATGAGGCCGCGTTCCTTGAGAATTCGAATCAGCGGTTTGTCGGCATCTTTGAAAAACAGCCCGGCGACGGGCTCCACCTCGGCAAGGAAGTTTCCATCCTGCCCCACACCGTGTACGACGGGCAATCCGTATTTCAACGCCAATGCAAGATCGTCAACACCGTAAGCGGGTGCGCAATGAACAATGCCAGTACCGTCTTGTGTGCTGACAAAGTCTGCCGGCAGGACCTTGAACGCGTCAGCGTCAACCTGCAGGTAGTCGAACAAACGCTCGTAACGCATGCCGACCAGTTCCGAACCCTTGACCGTCCGCACCACCTTGTGCGGAAGTTCGCCAAGAACTTTTTCCCGAAGTGCCTCCGCGAGGATCAGCGTCTCCTCGTCGGTTTCGACGAATACATAGTCGATATCTTCATGGACGGCGAGCATCAGGTTCGATGGCAGCGTCCACGGCGTCGTGGTCCAGATCAGGAAGGACGTGCTTTCTTCTCCCTGGAGCCGAAAGCGGACAAACACGGAGGGATCTTCTACCTCACGGTAACCCTGGGCGAGTTCATGGGAGGACAGGGTCGCGCCAATGCGTGGATCGTAGGGCACGACTTTGTAGCCGCGGTAGATGAGATCCTTGTCCCAGATTTTTTTAAGCAGACTCCAGACACTTTCGATATAACTGTTATCGAGCGTGTAATAAGCCTCATCCATGTTGACCCAGAAACCCATGCGGTCAGTCATCTTTTCCCAGTCTTCTATGTAGCGCATGACCGACTCGCGGCAGCGCCGCGTGAATTCTGCAATGCCTATCTTTTCTTCGATCTCCTTCTTGTCGAAAATGCCGAGCTCTTTCTCGATCTCGTGTTCCACCGGCAATCCGTGCGTATCCCAGCCTGCTTTTCGCGGCACGTGATAACCACGCATTGTCTTGTAACGTGGAAACGCATCTTTGTACGCGCGGGCCAACACGTGGTGAATGCCCGGTTTTCCATTGGCCGTCGGGGGACCTTCATTGAAGGTGAATAATGGTCTCCCCTTCGACTGCTCCAGTGTCTGCTCAAATATTTTGTTCTCGCGCCAGAACTCGAGCACCTCCTCTTCCAGCGAGGGGCCGTTATAGCGACCTGTGACTTCTTTAAAACCCATTTTTCAAAAATCCATGCATCAGCATCCCAAGCTCCAACCATCAAGCTCGAAACAAAAACGCCCCGAACGCATCAATGCGTCCGGGGCGACAAATTATCCAAATCGCGGTACCACCCGGTTTTACGAAAGCATGTGCCCTCGCCTCATATTGCCCGATCTCGGGGGCCAGCCGGCTACGTCTACTCTGCCTGGGAGGCATTTCGGGTAGTAACTCCGGGGTGATTTTCGACAGGTTTCGATCCGGGGCTTGCACCGTCCCCCGGTCGCTCAAATCGATTGCGCCTGCCTACTCTTCCCCATCAACGTCCTGAACGGAAAATTAGCGCTCGTGCGAAGAAATTACAAGGGTTTCCTGAAAATTAGCGACGGAACCGCTGATTTATTCTGGGCGAAGTAGATTGGGAGCCAAAATACGAGTTCACGAATAGTCCGGGCTAGCAGCTGATACGGCATACGCATTGGCGTGCTGCCAGCTAATTGATCGTAGTGGATACCGGCAGGTCACTTTCCTCACCGAACATGGCGCGATCAAACACATCCAGCAAGACCTCGGAGGTTTGTGCCCCCATTACCAGGAGTCTCCTGTTGACCAGAAAATCCGGTACTCCGGTCACGCCGCCTTTACGCACCCGGGACTCCAGAGAAATGACCGTTTGCCGTGTCACGTCCTCGTCCAATGTACTGCTTATTTGACGCGCCGACAGCCCGCACTCCTCACCCAGAGTCGTCAAGACGTCACGATTTGCTATATCAAGGCCGTCTTCAAAAAATCCTTTGAGGAATTTCTCCGCCAGCTGGGACGTATCTGCATTCTCCCTGCCAGCCAGATTCATGAGCTGATGAGCATCGAGCGTTCGGGGAACCCGGGTAATTCGATCAAAACGAAATTCGATACCCTCCGATTTGCCGGCTTGTGTCAGATAATCGAGGCCCGGTTGTATTGTCTGCGGATCGCCGAATTTGGTTGCAAGATACTCGTCAAACGGCATGCCCTCGCTGGGCATTCCGGGATTCAGCTGAAATGGAAACCAGGTCACCACGGATGGTCCATGAACCGCCGCGAGTGCTCCATCAAGTCGGCGCTTGCCCAGATAGCACCAGGGACAGATCAGATCGGCAATTACATCCACCTGCAACGTCGCGACAGCCAGGCTGGCATCGCTGCGTGTCATGTTTGTAATGCTTGAATCGATCATAGTCTGCTCCGGTGTCGACATAGAATGTGGGCGGTGTGCCGCAATTCAAGCCGCGCGTCAAACGTTCAATCCAGTCTTGTTAGTTAGAGGCGTATCGGCCGCAGAAGTTTTATATCGGTTCGCCCAGATACGTTCATGAGCAGCCACTGTTTTTGCCATTTAGCCGATGTTCGCCGATATTACTTGGTTTTGCACTACTTTTATCGACTATAGAGACCAATTGCAGGCTTTTTGCTGCCGTCAAAATAATCCAACTGAGCGGAGATTCCTGCGAAATCAAACCCATCGCCCACCGAAGAACCAATCACCGATTCCTCCGCTGGTGACCCATTTGCTCCGAACGCCCACAATACATGCATCGTTCGACCACCAAAGTTACAATTTCGTGAAATAATTGAGCCGCGGTTGTGGTCTGATAGACAAATAGCCCAGCAGGAGAACATGCGTGCTAATCCGCAAGCCGTCCGATATCCGCCCTTCTGAAATAACGAGCGAATCGAACTACCTCAATCGACGCCAGTTTCTGCAGTCCAGCGCATTTGCCGGTGGCTCGATCCTGGCAGGCACCGCCATGGGCGCAATGGTGCCTGAGCAGCCGCTGTCCAAACTGTCGGACGTCATCAGCAGTGAATACAGCACCAGCGAGGAACCCAACAGCCTGCAAGATATCGTTACCTATAATAACTATTACGAATTCGGCACGGCCAAGGACGATCCGTACAACAATTCACAGGATTTCCAGGCTCGGCCCTGGACCATTGATATCGAGGGTCATGCAGAAATCACCGGCACGTTCGATTTTGAGGACATCATAAAACCGCATACGCTGGAAGAACGTATCTATCGCATGCGTTGTGTGGAGGCCTGGTCAATGGTCATTCCCTGGGTCGGGATTCCGCTTGTTGATGTTATCAAGCGCTTCAAGCCAACCTCGAAAGCCAAATACGTTCGGTTCGAGACGCTGGATGATCGATCGAGAATGCCAGACCGGCCACGCAATAGCCTGCAGTGGCCATATCGCGAGGGATTGACGATGGCTGAGGCCACCAATCCCCTGACCCTTCTGGT
>Ga0209988_10000764_pt1 | contig 20388 bp, 19 predicted proteins | sample N075metaG_FD_183115 | JGI IMG/M metagenome (GOLD analysis project Ga0209988, IMG submission 183115) | Deep subsurface microbial communities from Kermadec Trench to uncover new lineages of life (NeLLi) - N075 metaG (SPAdes) (version 2) | ecosystem: Environmental > Aquatic > Marine > Ocean trench... | reverse complement strand
GCAAGCAAATGTTCAACTGTCGCAACTTTTACGCCGTCTTTTATCAGCGTCGTGCCCAGCATCGTCTCGCCAACCAACAATGGATCGGCAGGAATATCAACGGGCTCATCGAGATCGACTCGGCGAAAAGTAATACCTGAATTCACTGCAGCCGGACGCAGAGTCATATAGACCTTGTCGCCCGTATGCAATCCGACGCCTGTGGCGCGAATGGCGGTTTTGAGGGTTCTTTGTCGCAGCATTGGCATGACGCGGGAAAGCCTATCAGCGTATTGAAAACTCTTCAAGGTTTTCAGTGTGTTAGAAGCCGGCCCGGAGCAACCGGACCGACCCTGCGGAGGACTTGCTACGCGGGCGAGTGAGTAGCGCCCGCGATCCCAACAACGGCTATTAGTCAGCCTGGCGGCGGAGAAAGGCCGGAATATCAAGCAAATCTTCCTGCAATCCGCCCGCTTCCAGGCCATCACCCACGGCACGCTGGCGCTGTACGGTCGGCTTGTCCAGCCCATGATAGTTCGGCTCTGCCTGCGCAATCTGGCGCCTGACGATACGCATCGGAGATTCGGCATTTGCCTTGCCCTGACCGAGGCCTGTCGCGACGACCGTTACCCGAATACGATCGGTCATGTCCGGGTCGATGACCGTACCAATTACGACGGTCGCATCGTCGGAGGTGAACTCCTTGACCGTGTTGCCAACTTCCTGGAACTCCCCAATCGAAAGGTCCATGCCGGCCGTTACGTTCACAAGGATACCATTTGCTCCGGAAAGATTGATGTCTTCAAGCAATGGACTGGACACGGCCGCCTCGGCCGCCTCGCGCGCCCGATCCTCGCCTGAAGCCGTGCCCGTCCCGATCATGGCCATGCCCATTTCAGCCATGACGGTCTTGACATCGGCAAAGTCGACGTTGATCAGTCCTGGTCGCGTAATGAGTTCGGCAATTCCCTGTACTGCGCCTTGCAGTACCTGATTTGCTGCCTTAAAGGCATCCAGCAACGTCGTTTCGCCGCCCAGAACTGCCAGCAACTTCTCGTTTGGAATCGTGATCAATGAATCGACGGATTTGCCAAGTTCAGCAATGCCCTGCTCGGCGATCGCCATGCGCTTGTTGCCTTCCATCAGGAACGGTTTGGTAACCACCGCGACTGTCAGAATACCCAACTCCTTGGCAACCTGGGCGACGATGGGTGCCGCACCCGTTCCCGTGCCGCCGCCCATGCCGGCTGTAATAAACAACATGTCAGCGCCTTCGATGGCCTCGTGAATCCGGTCACGATCCTCCATCGCTGCCTGACGGCCAATGTCCGGATTGGAACCCGCGCCAAGGCCTTTTGTAATGTTGCAACCGATCTGCAACGATGTTCGAACTCGCGAGTCCTTTAGCGCTTGCGAATCCGTATTGGCACAAATGAAATCAACACCCTCAATTCCCGCGTCGACCATGTGTGCGACTGCATTGCCGCCCCCACCGCCGACCCCGATTACCTTGATGACCGCGCTTTGACTGTGCGCATCCATTAACTCAAACATGATCCTTCCTCCGGTCAATTTTTGTAGCTCGCTCGTTTGCTTGCTCACTTCCCTATGGGGTACTCACTGAACCCCGCTTCCAACCCCGGCCTAAACCGAGCTCCTTTAAAATTTTCCCTGGAACCACGACCGCGTGCGCTCCCAGACGTTGGCAATACTGCCGCCGACCGGCGTGCTGCGGCGCCCGCGGCGCATCAGGTTTTCATAGCCGTACAGCAACAAGCCCACACCCGTGGCATGGATCGGGTTGCGTACGATGTCCGACAATCCTTCAACATATCGTGGCGAGCCCAAACGAACCGGCATGTGGAAAACCTCCTCCGCCAACTCGACCGCTCCCTCCATCTTTGAACTGCCGCCCGTAATTATTACGCCGGCTGCAATCAATTCTTCAAAGCCTGACCGGCGCAATTCGTCGCGCACCAGTCCGAACAACTCTTCAAAACGCGGCTCGACGATCTCAGCCAATGTCTGGCGTGCAAGTCGTCGCGGTGGCCGCTCGCCCACGCTCGGAACTTCGATGGTTTCGTCCGGATTCGCCAACTGCGACAAGGCGCAGGCGTATTTGATCTTTATTTCTTCGGCGTACTGCGTCGGCGTACGCATTGACACCGCGATGTCATTAGTGACCTGATCACCGGCAATCGGGATCACAGCCGTGTGTTGAATCGCGCCACCCAGAAACACGGCGATGTCCGTCGTGCCGCCACCGATATCGACGATGCACGACCCCAGCTCCTTCTCGTCATCAGTCAGAACCGAGTAACTCGAAGCCAGCTGCTCAAGCACGATGTCGTCCACTTCAAGACCACAGCGTTGCACGCACTTGACGATATTCTGAGTCGCGCTTTCAGCACCGGTCACCATGTGAACCTTGGCCTCAAGGCGGACACCGGACATTCCGATCGGCTCGCGAATTCCTTCCTGGCCGTCGATCAGAAATTCCTGCGGCAGGATGTGCAATATTTTCTGGTCCGCCGGAATTGCCACAGCGCGAGCCGCGTCAATAACTCGATCGACGTCGCCGGCACTGACTTCGGAATCGCGAATGGCCACAATGCCGTGGGAGTTCAGGCTGCGAATATGGCTGCCCGCAATTCCCGTGTACACCGAATGAATATCGCAACCGGCCATGAGCTCAGCCTCTTCCACGGCGCGATGTATGGAGTGCACCGTTGATTCGATATTGACGACCACGCCCTTCTTCAGTCCGCGAGACGGATGGGAGCCGATGCCGATCACTTCGATAATCCCCTCGTCATTGACCTCGCCAACGATGGCAACGACCTTGGACGTGCCAATATCGAGTCCAACGATCAAATTCTTGTCGGTACGGTTTTGCATTCCTAGCGAGTATCCCTTGCTGCAAGCATTTCCTGTTCCACCGGATCCGGGTCAAACGCAGGCGGAATCCCGACATCTTTCCAGCCGATTGTGAAACCGTTGTTGTATCGCATATCGACGTAAGCAATTTCTTTCGACTGTCCCGTTATCACGTCTGCGACGACCGCAATGAACAAGTCGGTTCGCGCATCAACTTCACGGCGCCCCAGCCTGATTTCAACGCCGTTAGTCAACATCATTTTCCAGGCACCGCGCGCGTCGACGGCAACGCTCAGGAGATCCAGGCCGATTGGAATCAGCTGATCGCGAACGTGCAGATAGCGTTTTGCAACAACGGCCGAGCTATCCGCAGGCCCACTGAGCCGCGGTAGTTCAGCGGGAATATGGCGTGCGTTGTCGACGAACAATTCACCGCGAACATTCAGCAACCCACGTTCGCCCCATATGGCGGCCGGCACCTGCTCGCTTACGCTGATGGCGATCCGATTCGGCCAGCGCCGCGCGACGCTCACCTGATCGATCCAGGACAAAGCGCGAACCTGCGACTGCATACGACCAATATCGGCACCGAGGAAGCCCGCATCCAGCTCATCGCTAACGGCTTCTTCGATCTGCAATGCCGTTACTCGCTGGAAGGGTCCGCTAATTTCAATCGACTCGATATCGCGATCAAGCAAACCCGTACTCACCTTGTAAGTCACCACGACCATGAGCACTGCGAGCAGCGGCGTTACCACGCGGCGAAGCCGGAGCGTGGGTAGCTTCAGCGTCCTCTCCTGCTTTCGCTTGCGTCGATACGCCTGCTTACGCGCCATGCGCCACCTCCCGCAACTCGACAGTACGGCGACCCGCGTGCGCCACTGCTGTAAAACTCGTTTCCAGAATTCGCCAGCAAAGCTCCGCGAAATCCATGCCATGCTGTTTGGCCGCCATCGGCACGAGACTGTGGCTCGTCATGCCGGGCACCGTATTCACCTCGAGAATTTGCGGCTCGCCGTCTTTGCCCGTCATGAAATCGACGCGACCCCATCCCGAGCAACCGATCTCACGAAATGCCGCGATTGCGAGATCCGCGTAGCGTTGCTCCTCGTCATCGGACGTCGTTCCAGGGCAGTGATACAGCGTTCGGTCCGATTCGTACTTGGCGCGGTAATCGTAGAAAACACGCGGCGTTTCAATACGAATAGTCGGCAGAGCCTCACCCTGCAATACGGCGACTGTCATCTCGCGACCGACAATGCAGGTCTCGGCCAGAGCGGGCTCACCGAACACGAGTGCCCGATCGACCGCTTCATTGAGTTCGGACGGCTCGAACACCTTGCTCATGCCAACACTCGAACCCTGACCCGAGGGCTTGATAATCATCGGCAGCCCTAACTCCTCGAGCGCAAAAACTGCGTGTGCGCGATCGCGAATGACGTAATAATCGGGCGTCGGAAGGTCGACTGCTCTGAACATTATCTTGCTGCGAACCTTGTCCATCGCCAGGGACGATGCCAATACACGGCTGCCGGTATACGGAATTCCCAGCCACTGCAACGCACCTTGCAAAACACCGTCTTCACCGCCCGGGCCGTGTAAGGCAATCCAGACACGATCAAATTTCGACTCTGCTAATTCAGCCAGTGTGTGTTCGGCCGGATCCCAGGCCTGAGCATCGATGCCACGAGACTGCAACGCCTCAAGTACAGCAGCACCTGTATCCAGAGACACCTCGCGCTCGCTCGAATCGCCACCCAGCATCACCACTACTCGACCGAATTCGCCGGCATTACTGACGATGTAACGCGTCTCTTTGGATTTCGAATTTCGAATCATTGTGGCAACTCCCCAACAATCCGCACTTCGTGCTGGAGTTCGATGCCGTGTGCTTCGATGACCGAGTGACGAACGTGCTCTATGAGTTCCTCAATATCGGTCGCCGTCGCAGCGTCGCGATTAATAATGAAGTTCGCATGTTTTTCGGAAACTTCTGCGCCACCAATCTTGAATCCCTTAAGACCCGCAGCTTCAATCAGGCGTGCCGCATGATCGTTCGGTGGATTGCGAAATACAGAGCCACAGCTCGGCAAGCCAAGTGGCTGCGTCTGCTTGCGGCGCTCCAGCATCTCCCGAAGCGTATCCATGCTTGCCGTCGCATCCGGGTCGAAGCGCAAGATCGCCTCGAGAAACCACTCATTCGCCGGACCGGTGACACTCCGATACCCCACCGAGTATTCGCTAGTCGCGCGCTCATGAATCTCACCCGATCGATCGATGGTTCGGACGGACTCAACGCGCTCCCAGGTTTCACCGCCGTGTGCGCCGGCGTTCATCGCTAGCGCGCCGCCGACCGTGCCGGGAATTCCGGCGAAAAACTCTGCCGGGCCCAGGCTCCAGCGAATGCACTGGCGCGCGAGCTGTGTGCAAGGCACGCCTGAACCTGCGCGCACGACGTAGTGATCCACGAGTTCCAGATCGCGCAGTATTTTCGTGGCGGAAATTACGACGCCCGGAAGACCGCCTTCTCGAACCAGCAGGTTGCTACCAATGCCCAGCCAGAAGATCGGCGTATCTTCGTCCAGGTCGTGCAAGAACGCTTGCAGGTCCGCAACGCCCGCCGGTACGAAGAACAGCTCCGCCGGTCCACCTACGCGCCAGGACGTGTGGCGACTCATCGGCTCATTCCGCCGCAGCTCGCCTTGCACATTCATGTTGTCCAGTGCGGCCATCATGAGTGCAGCTTCAAGTTGGGCTTAACGGCGAGCAGGTCTGGCAATGCCGCCGCGTACGCACCAATGTCACCAGCGCCCATCGTCAATACAAGGTCGCCTTCCTGCAGCAGCCCCGTGAGCACGGATTCCAGTTCGGACAGCGTTTCCACGAACACGGGCTCTACAGCGCCGCGCGAACGAACCGCACGAGCGATCGCGCGCCCGTCTGCCCCGGAGATCGGCGCTTCACCCGCGGCGTAAACATCCAGCAATACAAGAACGTCGGCTTCCGAGAGCGCTTGCGCGAAATCGTCCAGCAGATCTCGCGTACGTGAATATCGATGCGGCTGAAACACGAGAACGACACGTTTATCCGGCCAACCGCTACGAGCTGCGGCCAATGTCGCAGCCAATTCGGTCGGGTGATGGCCGTAATCGTCGATCATCAGCACCTTGCCGCCAGCTGTTTCGACCTCACCGAGAATTTGAAAGCGGCGGTCTATGCCCTCGAATTCCCGCAACGCTTTCACAATAGCCTCGTCATTGACCTGCAATTCATCGGCGACGGCAATCGCGGCCAGGGCATTGCAAACATTGTGCAGACCCGGCAAGCCCATCGATATGCGCAGCGTCGGTCGACCATCCGCACGCAGGACATCGAATTGCGTCATTCCTCCGTCGAATACAATATTTTCGGCGCGAACGTCAGCATCGTCGTTCAAACCATAGGTCAGCACCGTGCGCCCGATATCACCGATGACCTCGTTCACACCGGCATCGTCGGTGCACACAATCGCCAGGCCATAGAACGGCAGGTTGTGCAGAAATTCGATGAACGCGGCACGCAGGCGCTCGATGTCACCGCCGTAAGTCGACATGTGATCCGCATCAATATTGGTCACGACTGCCAACATCGGCTTCAAGTGCACGAAGGATGCGTCAGATTCATCAGCTTCCGCGACGAGATAATCGCCCTGACCCAACCTCGCATTGGTATCGGCACTCTTGAGTCGACCGCCGATAACGAAAGTAGGATCAAGACCACCCTCTGCAAGAATGCTCGCAACAAGGCTCGTCGTGGTTGTCTTGCCATGAGTTCCTGCGACTGCTATCGAATAGCGGAAACGCATGAGCTCGGCAAGCATTTCGGCGCGCTGCACAACAGGCAGCAATTTGTCACGCGCCGCAGCTACCTCGGGATTGGTTTCATCGACCGCGCTGGAGACAACAACAGCATCTGCATTTTCAATATTGTCGGCAGCGTGGCCGATGAATACGGTAGCGCCCAGTTTCTCTAGCCGCTCAGTCTGTTTGCTTGCCTTGAGGTCGGAGCCCTGCACGGCATAACCCAGGCTCAGCATGACCTCGGCAATGCCCGACATGCCGGAACCGCCGATGCCCACAAAATGGACAGTGTGCAATCGCCGCATCCGCGAGATCACGATGTTGCTCCCGCGAGCTCAAGACATATGGAAGAGATCCGTTGCAGAGCATCAGGGCTCGATAATGTGCGCGCCCTGGCGGCGCGTGATTGCAACTCCGACCTCGCACACAACCAGTCGATGAGAAGCTCGGACAAAGACCGGGCGGTTAATTCGCTTTCCTGGATGATCACCGCGGCACCGGCATCAGCCATTGGGCGCGCGTTTGCTGTCTGATGATCGTCCACGGCCGATGGATACGGAATAAATATCGCCGGCAAACCTACCGCGCATAACTCGGCCACGGTGAGTGCGCCCGCTCGGCAAACAACGAGGTCCGCCCATGCGTATGCCGTCGCCATATCCTCGATGAAAGGCAGCAGCTCCACATCGACAGCGCTGCCGTCATAGGCCGCGCGTGCTGCATCGATCGTGCGCTCACCACACTGATGCCGCACGACCGGTCGTTTTTCTGACGGCAACAGCGCCAGCGCCGCCGGCACCGTTTTGTTGAGTGCCAGGGCACCCTGGCTTCCACCCAGCACGAGAAGCCGCAACTGGCCATGCCGTTCGGCGTAACGCGCAGCGGGCTCTGCGACGGCCGCGATCTCCGCGCGGACCGGGTTGCCGACCGTTTCCGCGTCGGCCGAGGCGTTAAAACTGCCCGGGAAGGCTTGCAGCACAACCCGGGCAAGACGCGCCAGAAGTCTGTTGGTAAAGCCAGCGGCCGCATTTTGTTCATGAATAACAAGCGGGCGGCGTGTCAGCCAGGCAGCAACGCCGCCAGGGCCGCTGACAAAGCCGCCCATACCCAATACAGCGACGGGGCGGCGGCGAATTATGACGCGCAGCGCTTGAGTCAGCGCCCACAGCAATTGGAACGGCGCGATCAGCAACGTCAGGATGCCCTTGCGGCGCAGTCCGCTTACGCTGATCCACTCAATCTCAATCCCGGCCGCAGGCACAACGCGTGATTCCAGTCCACGACGTGTGCCGAGCCAGACAATTTCCTGTGACTGTTCCTGCAGCGCACGCGCGACCGCAAGCGCCGGATACACATGACCACCCGTGCCGCCAGCCATGACGAGAATCGGGCGCGCACTCATGAGCGCTTCCTCTTCCCGGGCGCACGCCGATTTACCGGCGTCGCGTCAACAACAAGCTCGTGATGAATGCGCAACAAAAGCGCGATCGCGATCATCGTGATAATCAGGCTGCTGCGTCCATAGCTGATCAACGGTAAGGTCAATCCTTTGGTTGGCAGGATGCCCATGTTCACGCCAACATTGATAAACGCCTGCATGCCGAGCCAGGTGCCGAGACCGATGGCGATGTAGGCCTCGAAGAAACGCTCGGCATTGACCGCACGCACGGCCAGGTTGAATACCCGCCAAAGCAAGGCAAGGAAAATACCAATCAAGGCTAAAGAGCCGATCAATCCAAACTCTTCTGCGAACACTGCGAACACGAAGTCCGTATGCGCCTCCGGCAAGTAGAATAATTTCTGCACGCTGTTGCCCAGCCCGACGCCCATCAATTCGCCACGCCCGATTGCGATCAGCGATTGTGTTAGCTGGAAACCCGAGTTGAACGGATCCGACCACGGATCCAGAAAGCTCGTCAGGCGCTGCATCCGATAGGGAGATGCGACCGCCAGCAAACCCATACCAACAATGGCGACCGAGAAAAACAGCAGGAAGTCGCGGATACGAGCGCCAGCGACGAACAACATTATTAAAGCTGTTGCCAGTAACACCACAGCAGCACCGAAGTCCGGCTCCGCGAGCAGTGCGGCGCACGCAAGCGACAACAGCAACATCGGCCGCAGGAATCCGACAAATTCATCACGCACAGCCTTGTTGCGACGTACGAGATAGCCTGCGAGATAGATGATGAAGCAAAGCCGGGCCGGCTCTGATACCTGCAAATTCATGATGCCAAGACGAATCCAGCGCCGGCTGCCGTTGACCTCATGACCAATGGCCGGAACCAGCACGAGCAATAGCAACGCCAGACCTGCCAGCAACATTAACGGACCGAGCGTTCGCCAGACCTGCATTGGAATAAACAAACAGATACCGCCAGCCGCGGCACCGATGAGCGCTGCAACCAGCTGCCGTTCGAGGTAAAAGAACGGGTTGCCGGTCGCATTGTCCGATACTGAGATCGAAGCCGACGCCAGAATTACGAATCCGCCAAACAACAATGTCAGGACGATCGTCAGTAACACAGGATCGAACTGCAGCGACGTCTTCAAGCGTGCCGGAAACGGGAATGTCGCGTTGCGTGCCGTCATCGCCGAATCGTCCCTACTGCTTCCACAAACGCGTCGCCGCGCGCAGCATAATTCTCGTATTGATCGAAGCTCGCACACGCGGGTGCGAGTAAAACCGTGTCATCGGATTCGGCGTACGCCGCTGCCTGTTGCACGGCATCGATCATGTCTGTTGCGAAGTACACAGGCATGACTGTGTCCAATGCATCGGAGATCATTTCGGCATCTTCACCAATCAATACGGCGGCGCGCATCTTGCTGTCCACAGCCGTGGCGAGGTCCGCGAAATCAGCGCCCTTGCCGAGACCGCCGGCAAGCAGGACGAGCATGCCGTCGACCGAGGCGATCGATGCAACCGCAGCTGCAACATTGGTTGCTTTGGAATCGTTGATGTAATCAACCGCAGCGATTCGATCTACGAATTGCATGCGGTGCGGCAGGCCCGGAAACTCGACCAGCACCTGCAGCATTGCCGGAATTTCTATGCCGGCCAGTTCGCCGGCCGCCAGCGCCGCCAGCGCATTTGCCTGATTGTGCGTGCCGAAAAGCGCCAGATCCCTGACCGACAACAGCAACGTGTCTCCACGCGACAGGTAAAGCTCTCCGTCCAGCGCACGGATACCGTAGTGGCCGTCTGCCGGTTCGTCGAGACCAAAACTGATGACGTTCTCGATGTTACCAACGCAGTCGGAAGCATTCGCATCGGCACGATTGATCACCGCCGCTTTCGCCTCACGGAATACGCGATATTTCGATTCCCGATACTCGTTTTCATCGGCATGCCAGTCGAGATGATCGAGTGTGATGTTCAGCAACACGGCCACCTCGGCCCGCAGCTTGTGTGTCCGTTGCAACTGGAAACTCGACAACTCAAGCACGTAAATGTCCGGCTGTTCGAGCTCCAGTAAGTCGAGTGCCGGTTTACCGAGATTGCCACCGGCGTAAACGTCGAGATCCGCGGCTCGACACATGTGGAATAACAGCGTGACGACTGTGCTCTTGCCATTTGATCCCGTCACCGCAATGAATGGCGCTGTCGCATCCTGTGCGAATAACTCGATGTCACTAACGACGTCCAGTTTTGCTGCACGCGCACTTTCGATTAGCGGGTGGCTGTCTGGAATGCCGGGCGAGACGATGACGCGTCGAATCTTTTTCGGCAACTTCGCCTCAGCCTTCAAAAGCTTCGCATCCGGCCAGAGCTCATCGAGCTCCGCAACACCTGGCGGCTCATCGCGCGTGTCGAAGAACACGGCTTTCTGATCATTGCGACGCAAATAACGTGCAATCGACAGGCCCGTCGCTCCAAGCCCAAGAACGAGGTTCTTATCGCTTTTCTTGCCGGTCTTTTTGTTGGCTTTGCTCATCGTATCTTGAGACTCGCGAGACCGATCAGGACGAGAATGAAAGTGATTATCCAGAAACGCACGATGACCTTGGGCTCTGCCCAGCCTTTGAGTTCGAAATGATGGTGTAGCGGTGCCATTCGGAAAACGCGCTTGCCCGTGAGCTTGAACGACACAACCTGAATGATGACCGAGAGCGTTTCGACAACGAATACGCCACCCATGATCGCCAGAACAAGTTCCTGACGAACGATGACCGCGACCACACCCAGTGCCGCGCCGAGCGCCAACGCACCGATATCTCCCATGAAGACCTGGGCGGGATAGGTGTTGAACCACAGGAACCCAAGCCCGGCGCCCGCCATTGCGGCACAAAAAACCATGATCTCACCGGCACCGGCGATATAGGGAATACCAAGGTAGCCAGAGAAATTTACATTGCCGGTGACATAGGCGAACAAGCCAAGCGCGCCACCGACCAGAACTGTAGGCATGATCGCAAGACCGTCCAGCCCGTCGGTCAGGTTGACCGCGTTCGAAAAGCCGACGATAAAGAAGTACGTCACGACGACCTGGAACATACCCAGGGGAATAGTTATGTCCTTGAGATACGGAATCAGCAACGAAGTAGATACTTCGTCAGCCGCCGTGACGTACAAAGCGATGGCTGCGATTATCGCCGCAGCCGACTGCCAGAAGAGCTTTTGCTTTGCAGATAGTCCCTTGGGATTCTGCAAGATCAATTTCCTGTAATCGTCCACATAGCCGATGGCGCCAAACGACAATGTGACAAACAGGACAATCCACACAAAATGGTTTTCGAGATCCGCCCACAACACCGTGCTCACGACAATTGCAGCCAGAATCATCACGCCACCCATCGTCGGCGTACCGGCTTTAGGCAGATGCGTGACGGGCCCGTCTGCGCGAATGGGCTGGCCAACCTGGTTGCTTGACAGCTTTGCGATCATGCGCGGACCGATGACGAAGGACAGCACCAGCGCGGTAAGAGCGCCCAGGATGGCGCGCATCGTGAGGTAACTGAAGACGTTAAACCCGGATTCAAACTGCGCGAGGTAGTTGGTCAGATACAAGAGCATTGCTAGCCCCCCCCGCCCGACGCGTCCGTCGATGTCAGTGCTGCAACGACACGCTCCATGCGCATGAAGCGTGAACCCTTCACCAGCACGTTAACATCGGATGTAATCGACACACGCAGCGCATCAATCAATGTATCGACGGAATCGAACCAAACCGCGTGGTCGCCAAATGCATCCGTCACGTTTCTCGATAACTCGCCTGTCGCGAATAATTGTTTTACACCGGCTTTTTTAACAGCCGCGCCAACATCCTGGTGCAGGCGATCAGTATTGGCGCCTAACTCAGCCATATCGCCGAGGACCAGCCAACTCTGGCCTTCCAGTCCCGCGAGAAACTCAGCCGCGGCAATCACGCTCAACGGATTGGCGTTGTAACTGTCGTCGAAAAGCGTTGCACCATAGAGACCGCGTTTCGGCTGTAACCTGCCCGCAACCGGCTTTACAGATTCCAGCCCCGATCGAATCTGCTCCGGCGCTACTCCGAGTGCGACGGCAATTGCCGCTGCAGCACAGGCATTGCGAATATTGTGCTGGCCCGGCAACGAAAGTCGCATGTCTATGTGTGTGTCGTACAAGTGCAATTTGAAATTAGAACCAGCGCCATCGGCAACGATGTCACTTGCACGCACATCGGTCTGCGCTTGTATGCCGAATCCGATGACATCTATGTCAGCAACCATCGCTGACCAGTATTCAAAGTAAGCATCATCCGCATTCAGAATCGCGACACCTGGCCGGGACCTGGCACGCAGAATTTCACCTTTCGCTTCGGCGACACCTTCAATACTCCCGAATCCTTCCAGATGTGCGGCAGCCGCATTCGTAATAACGACGACGTCAGGCTCCGCGAGGGATGTCAGATAATCGATCTCTCCAACGTGATTGGCGCCCATCTCAAGCACGGCATAACGATGCGTTTCGTCGATGCGAGTCAGCATCAGCGGCATACCGATATCGTTGTTCAGATTACCTTCGGTTGCGATCGTCGGTGCTGCCTGCGACAGGCATGCAGCTGTAAGCTCCTTCAGCGTCGTCTTGCCGTTGCTGCCGGTGATGCCGATAACGACCGCTGATTTGTCCCGACGCCACGCGGCGCCAAGTTGGCCAAGCGCAAGCTTCGTGTCAGCAACCGTGATCTGGGCCAGGTCGCCCTCGACTTGCGAACCAACAACGGCTGCTGCGGCACCTTTATCTTTGGCCTGCGATACATAATCTCCGCCATCGAAATTCGGGCCTGCAAGAGCTACGAACAATTCGCCTTCGCGCAGCGTGCGTGTGTCCGTGCTCACACCGTCAAACATTCGGTCGCTACCGAGCAGTTGCCCGTGCATCGAATCGGCTGCCGCGGAAAGCATCGACATCATGCCTTCGCCTCCGTCATGCGCGCTTTTAGATTCGCCAGGGCCGCGCTGTAATCGGAAAAATCCAGTCGCTCGTCGCCAATGATTTGGTAGTTTTCATGCCCTTTGCCAGCGATCAGAATGACGTCATTTACTGCGGCGTTTGCGATCGCCCACGCAATCGCCGCAGCGCGATTCTCGATAACTGTCACACTCGATGAATTGGCAAGACCTGCGACGATATCGGCGATAATTTCTGCGGGTGCTTCACTACGTGGATTGTCATTCGTAATAAGCAATACGTCCGCCAGTCGCTCGGCAGCCCGGCCCATCAGGGGGCGCTTGCCTGTGTCGCGATCGCCGCCGCAACCAAACACGCACCACAAGCGGCCACGCGTATGTGCTCGCAGCGCGCGCAATGCCACCTCAATAGCGCCGGGGGTGTGCGCGTAATCCACAAACACCGCCGGACCTGCAGTTGCCTGCACGCGCTGCATGCGACCGGGAGGTGCGTTGCCCTGCGACAGCGCGTCACACGCATCCGACAGTGAAAAACCCGTGGACAGCAGATAGGCGATCGCAAGAACCGAGTTTGCGATATTGAAATCGCCAGGCAATGAAATGTCGAATACCTGCTCACCCCAGGAGCTTTGAATCGAAACTTCGGAGCCTGCCTCGTGCGCGACGACCGAACGCACGAAGACGTACGGCCTGCCATTCGCAACACGATCGAAATTTGTCGACACGGTGATTACATCGTCGCGGCAACGTGATGCGAGTTCCGCGCCAAACTCGGAATCCAGGTTGATAATCCGCTGATCTGCCGGGAAGTCCGTGAACAACCGGGCCTTCGCATCGCCGTAAGCCCGCATATCGCCGTGGTAGTCGAGGTGATCGCGGCTCAAATTGGTAAATAGTGTCGCAGCGAAACTGACGCCGTCGACGCGTCGCTGATCCAGCGCATGCGATGACACCTCGATCGCCGCATGTTGTGCGCCTGCATCGACGAATCCGGCCAGACGGCGTTGTATTTCAACGGCATCCGGCGATGTCATGTCATCATCGACGTCCACTGTGTCGACGCCATAGCCCAGCGTGCCCGAATAGGCACAGGACGTACCCAGAATCTCGAGACTCTGCGCGATGAGCCAGGCCACTGTCGATTTTCCGTTCGTTCCCGTTACGCCGATGACCTTCAAATGCTGCGACGGGCGGGCGAAAAAACGATTGGATATTTCGCCAACTTTAGCTGCAAGATTAGCGACCGGGATCAGCGGTACATCAAGATTGTCGGGAATGCGTTTTGCCGTCGACGTATCGAATGCAATGGCAATTGCACCTGCGCGCACTGCCTGGACGCTAAAGTCGAGACCGTGCTGATTGGCGCCTGCGCAAGCCAGAAACAGAAATCCTTCGCCGAGTCGGCGACTGTCCAGTGCAAGGCCCGCTATCTCGAACGCCGGAGCGTCTGCAAAACCGTCGAGAAGATCCGACAATCGTGGGTGCATGGTAAGACGTTCGGCCGGCATGCTCATCGACTGTTTTCTTGAGTTGCCGTGCTGGCCGTCATGGCCTGCATGACGCTGCCAGGATCACGCGCAGGCAAGGCATCCGGCGGTATCGCCAGCAGCCGCAATGACTCCGCCATGATCTCGGAAAACACAGGTGCGGCAACATCGCTACCGTAGTAAAGCTCACCGCCCGGCTCATCAATGATCACCACTGCAGCCAAACGTGGCTCACTGGCCGGCGCGAGTCCCGCAAAGATTGAGAAATACTTGTCCTGCGAATAGCCACCGATGCCCGATTTCCAGGCTGTGCCGGTCTTGCCTGCAATGCGGTAACCCGGGACCGACGCTTTCGTGCCCGTCCCGCCGGGCTTCACGACCTCTTCGAGCATGCGCTTAACGGCTGCCGCCGTGTCGGCCGAAATAACCTGCTCGCCGTCACCAGGATTTTCAATCGATATAAGTGAGACCGGTTGCATGCGTCCTTGATTGCCGAAGCTTGCATACGCCTGTGCGAGTTGCAGTGGCGTCACTGAAACACCGTAGCCATAGCCAAGCGTCGCCTGACTGATATCCTGCCAGTGGTCGTAATGGGTGAGCAGGCCCGCAGACTCGCCTGGAAATCCGCTTGCCGTCATCGTGCCCAGACCAAAATTGGTCAGCGTTGACCAGAGCTGATCCGGCGCCAGCGACATGGCCAGTTTGGTCACGCCAACATTGCTTGAGCGCGCGAGAATCGTCGTCAGGCTGATGCGTCCAAGGTTGCGGTGGTCTTCGATTTTCTTAGCGCCGATCGTCACGTAACCCGGTGAAGTATCGATAATGCTGCTGGGCCGGTACTGGCCACTCTCCAGTGCGGCCGCAACGATCAGCGGTTTAATGCTGGAGCCCGGCTCGAAAATATCGGTGATCGCACGATTCCGATACCGCGCCGCCGAGTACTGAGCACGATCATTGGGGTTGTAGGTGGGCTGGTTAACGATCGCCAGCACTTCGCCGGTTTTCACATCAAGCACAACAATCGAACCAGAGGCAGCATCGTAAGAACGAATTGCCGCTTTAAGCGCACGATAGGCCAGGTACTGAATTCGCAGGTCAATACTCGAACGCAGCTCCTTGCCATGATGCGGCGGACGAATACTCTCTACATTTTCGACCGATCTCCCAAGACGATCCTTAAGGACACGCTTTGCGCCGGACTCCCCTGCAAGCCAGTGATTGAACGCGAGTTCCAGGCCTTCCTGACCTTCATCATCGATATCTGTGAATCCAATGAGATGACCCGTCACTTCGCCGGCAGGATAGTAGCGACGGTATTCGCGCTGCACGCTGACACCCGGCAGCTTCAGCGCAAGAACTTCCTGCGCGCGCTCGGGACTCAGGTGCCGCTTCAGATAAATGAACTCCTTGTCCATGCTGCGCGTGATACGACGAATCAGCAGGTCCGCATCTATACCCAGCGCAGCCGCGAGTTTCGGTACGCGATCAACTGCTGACGCGAGTTCTTTCGGGTTCGCCCAGATGCTGTCGACGGGCGTGCTGATCGCAAGCGGTTCACCGTTGCGATCGGTAATCATGCCCCGATGGGCCGAAATTTTTTCGGTTCGCAGGTGTCGAGTATCGGCCTGCCTGTTCAGGAAGTCCTTATCCAGCACCTGCAGATGAACGGCGCGCGCGACCAGCGTGGATGCCACGAGCGCGAAACTTAACGACAGCAACGTCACTCTGCTGACGAAGCGTCTTGCAGTCTGGCTCTTTGTCTCTGCTCCGCGTGTCATTGCCGTTCGATTACGAAAATTTCCGTGGTGGCAGGTCGCGTCAATTGCAAGTCATCGGTCGCTACCTGTTCTATGCGGGCGTGTGTCGCCCAGGTGCTCTGCTCGATCTGCAACTGACCCCATTCGATATTCAATTCGTCACGTTCGTCGGTAAGCTGCTCAAGCTCGACGAACAATTTGCGCGATTCGTGTTTGGTGTAAACGAGCGCCAGGGCGCTGACGACGCACACGGCCGCGAAAACGAATACCAGCAACACGGGTTGCCGCTTTTCACTGAGGATCACGTCACTCTCTCCGCAATCCGGAGTCGCGCGCTGCGCGCGCGTACGTTGCCGGCAATCTCTTCATCGGTCGCTGTAATTAGCTTGCCGATGGTTTTGAGCGGGGGAATGAATTCGACAGGAATATTCGGCATACCGCGATACTGCTCGGGCTCACGTGAGTGGTCGCGAACAAAGCGCTTAACGATGCGATCTTCAAGCGAGTGAAAGCTGATTACGCAGAGGCGGCCGCCCTTCTTCAGCACCCGCAGCGATTGCTCAAGCACGGCTTCAAGCTGACTCAATTCGTCGTTAATCACGATACGAATAGCCTGGAATGTCTTCGTCGCCGGATGTTTGCGTTTCCCGCGGGTCTTCGCCGGCACCGCTGCTGCCACGACTTCGGCAAGTTGCGTCGTGCGGACGATAGGAGTGTTCTCGCGCATCGCAATGATGGCGCGAGCAACGCGGCGGGCGTGCGCTTCCTCCCCATATTGTTTGAGTGTCCGTCTCAACTCTTGCTCTTCCACTGATGCCAGCCAGTCCGCGGCTGCAACGCCTTTGTCCGGGTCCATCCGCATGTCCAGAGGACCGTCGCGGAGGAAACTGAAACCGCGACTGGCTTCATCCAGTTGCGGTGATGAAACGCCGAGGTCGAGGAGTAATCCGTCCACGTTTCCTGAGAGATCCCTGCTCCCCATCGTTTTTTCAAGATCTGCAATTTCGCTCCTGATCAGTTCAAAGCGTGAATCCTCAGTCAGTGCCCTGGGTGCCGAAGCGATCGCTTGTGGATCCCGATCTATAGCGATCAGACGTCCGTTATCGCCCAGTAATCCCAAAATCGCGCTGCTGTGTCCCCCACGCCCAAAAGTACCGTCGACGTAAACGCCGTTTTCCCGAATATTCAGTCCCTCAAGGACCGGCCCCAGCAGCACCGGCACATGCTCGTTGCTGCTCATGAGAATGCTGGCAACCTAGAAAGAGATCGACTCGAGGTCTGCCGGCATATCGCCGTCGTAATCCTCGTTAAGCCATTCATCCCGTTTCGTGTTCCAGGTTTGTTCATCCCAAAGTTCAAATTTATTGCCTTGCCCGATCAGCATCGCGTTTCGTTCCAGCGACGCGAAATCACGCAACTCTCGCGAAATAAGCAGTCGGCCGTTCGCGTCCATGTCGACCTCGGTCGCATAACCGACCATAATCCGCACTATTCGACGGGCGACTCTGTTCATGCTGGGCAATCGAACGAGCTTGCGTTCAAGTTCTTCCCAATCCGGCAGTGGGTACACGAGGAGGCAGTGATCCTTGTCCACAGTGACAATAATCTGGCCATCACAACGAGCAGCCAGCCGCTCCCGATACCGGGTCGGCATAGCCATACGCCCCTTGGCGTCCAACGTAACTTTGGTAGCCCCTCTGAACACTGTGGTTAGGACAAGCCGGGAACCGCTCTTCTGGCACGATATCCGGGCGAAATGCCCCTTTCCTCCCACTTTTTTCCACTTTTCAACACTATAGGTCTGACCCTTGGGAGCGTCAACAAACGCTTTTGATTAATGCTTGTTGTACAGGGACTTAGGGGCAAACTGGTGGCCCAAACAGGGCGAAAAGTGGCAAGTTTCGCGCTAAGGAAATCAGCGGCTTATGGCACTTTCTTAATCATGGCCTTAGAAGTGGGTCTGCGAACGACGACAGAGCGCCAATTCGGTTGTGTTCAGGCGCGATGTGCGCGGAGGTGGAAATGCCGAAGCGAGCCGTAAGCCGGGTTCTGTCGTGGACAATCATTCATCTGGGACAGTTGTCACCAACTGCCTCAAGCAACCTACCCGGGAGTCCGCTCGGGACCGGCGGTGCGGCCAAAGGCCGCGTACTCCCCTATTTGGTCTTGCTCCGGGCGGGGTTTACCGTGCCGCGAGCTGTTACCAGTCGCGCGGTGCGCTCTTACCGCACCTTTTCACCCTTACCGACCGAGGCCGGCGGTCTGTTTTCTGTGGCACTTTCCGTAGGCTCACGCCCCCCAGGCGTTACCTGGCGCCCTGTCCGAAGGAGCCCGGACTTTCCTCTGTGACTCAATGAGTAACAGCGATTGTCTGGCCCACTCCGACACTTCCGGCGGCGATTCTACAGCAAAAAAGTAGCTGCAGGTGGGCCGCCTGCGGCGCGACAGTGGCACACAACCGCCTCCTTCGGGGTACTTGTTTGTTCGCTGCTCGCTGCGCTCCCTGAATGCTTCACAAACAAGCACACCCAAATCAGGCGGCCTCGCGAACGATCTGACAGATTCGCGCTCCCCTTGGAGCGAAGTCGGTCGAACTGTTGGAGCTATGCGCGCTGGCTGGCCAGTGGCTGTCGGCGGGGAGATTTCAATGCTGGATAACGGCAGCGAACAGGGGTCTGTTCGAACGAAGTACTCCGAGAGCGGCGAAGCCGGTCGACAGGCGCCGAGGGCGAGGTGCCGCAGGCACCGTCCAACCGCAGCGTAGCGAGCCATGAGTGAGAGCGCTCGCCGTCCACAGCCACGCAAGAATATCGGCCAGTAGGCGATTATGCGGCGGTGACAAGCGGTCGCGGTTAGCGGTCGCGGCTGAAGCCGCTCCTACGGTTGTTTATTGCTGAGTTCCAGCATGCGCGCGTAGATGGCGTTGCGTTTTTCGCCCGTGACTCTGGCGGCGATCGCAGCGGCCTGCTTGCCGGGAAGCACCGCTGCGAGTTCAGTGATCAGGAGGTCAACATCGATGTCGGTGGAGGGCTCGTCTTCGACACCGTTAACGATGATGACGAATTCGCCCTTCGCCGGGATCGCTGCTGAAGCCAGTTTTTCGCTCAACTCCGCGAATGTCCCCTGCACACATTGCTCATGCAACTTCGACAGTTCGCGGCCGATAAACGCCCGACGATCGCTGCCGAAAACATCGCGCATGTCAGTGATGCTGTCCTTGATCCTGTGCACGGACTCAAAGAACACCAAGGTTCGTGATTCAACGGCAAGCTTTCGCAACCAGGTTTCGCGTGCGACGCGCTTGCTGGGTACGAAACCCTCAAAACAAAAGCGATCTGTCGGCAAGCCCGCCACCGACAACGCCGCCGTAACGGCGCTCGCGCCGGGGACAGGCGACACAGTGATGCCTTTTTCATGTGCTGCCGCGACCAGCCGATAACCTGGATCACTCACCAGCGGCGTGCCTGCATCGCTCACGAGCGCAATATTCCTGCCCTGCAAAAGGTCCTTTATGAGCATCGGAACAAGCGCTGACTCGTTGTGATCATGCAAGGCTTTTTGTGGTGTTTTCACACCGAAATGCGATAGCAATCGACCGGTATGGCGGGTATCCTCGGCTGCAATGAGGTCCACATCTGCGAGCGTCTGGCGTGCTCGCGGAGTCAGATCCTCGAGATTCCCGATTGGCGTTGCCACGATATACAAAGTGCCGCTCATTGGCCTTCCTGTCGTTAAAAGATTTGCTCTGATTGATATGCGCTTAAACAAACAGCCTGGACATCCTGCCCGCCCACGCAGCACTCTGGCAAGCACGATAACAATCTTGCTGATGTTGTTCGTGCTGAGTGCATGTGCAACGCCGAGCGGCGGCATCTCCTCAAGATCCGGAGAAGGCAGAGCCGAGCGACTCGCGCAAAACGGGGAGCACGATGACGCGGCGGCTATTTACATTGGCATGGCCAGCACATCGACCGCTGCTGAACGCGATCGATTGACGATGCTGGCCGTCGAGCAGTGGCTTTACGCTGGTGACATTACTCGCGCACGTAATGCGTTTCGCGGCGTCACCCA
>Ga0209988_10000762_pt1 | contig 20393 bp, 19 predicted proteins | sample N075metaG_FD_183115 | JGI IMG/M metagenome (GOLD analysis project Ga0209988, IMG submission 183115) | Deep subsurface microbial communities from Kermadec Trench to uncover new lineages of life (NeLLi) - N075 metaG (SPAdes) (version 2) | ecosystem: Environmental > Aquatic > Marine > Ocean trench... | reverse complement strand
TATGCAGGAGTATATCTTCCTGGAAGTGTAGAAATTTACGAAAAAATGCAAAAAGGAATTACCAGACTTTCTGACAAAGATAAAACTCTAGATACTTTAATTCACGCATACATGAGATGGAGGGGCCGTCAACATTATTCATCTGAAATAGGGGAACCACTGTATACAATTACAAAATATGCAAAAATTAATCGTCTTATAATCCCTCTTCACGTAAAAGCACTTTTAATGATAAATACAGAACCTGAACTAGAACCTCATGAAATCGTTAACGATGTAATAAAACTGATAAAAAAATATTCCGATGATCCAAACTATACACCTAGACGAGTGCATTTGGGATAACTCAGTAGTACAAAAAATGACTCTTTAAAGATAAGTTAGGAGTAAAATGCCCTTTTAAAGTGGATTAAAATCATTTTAAGAAAACAAAGGTTATTAATTTTTGATTAAGACGAAAATATTATTATTGAAAAACATAATGAACGACCCTGATGATAAAAATTTCTCGCGGATTCATTCTAATCATCATAGGAATAATTTTGTACTTTCCAGGCTCTGTAGTTTTGCGAATGGTTCTACCACCTCCATACGGTTCATTTCTTACATTACTGTTGGGTCCTGGGTTTATCATTGCAGGAGTTATTTTTGTAATTAAAGATAGAAAAACCACTAACGTCAGCAAGAAAATAGTTTCAGACCAGATCAAATTTTGTGGAAAATGTGGCAATGAGTTATCTAGGCAAGATTCCTTTTGTACAAATTGTGGATCAGAATCTAAAGGGTAGTCCAATTATGAAATTTTCACATCGGATATAATTAGTTCTTAAAAATCAATGGTAATTTTCTCATTTACTTTGCAAATTCTTGTCCTTCCCCAAAAAATAATTAAATAATTAAAACTTGACAGGATTGAATAACGTACTTGATCAGTTTGATTATCTTTATTTATGAATAATCAAATTATGCCTGTAAATAGGAAAATCTACTCCGTCAAAATACAGATGGTTCTAGCAATTATTCCATTTGTTGATTTATGGGCAAGCTACAGAATCATGAAACTTAGATTATGGTTGTTGATTATGTATCTGGGTTTTGGACTATTAGGGGTATTAACTGATTGGGCTAATTATGGTGACAGGTTTTGGGATCTGGCTTATGAAACACCCATGTTTCCAACCCAGCCCCCTCTTTTAATTAATTTTATTTTATTAGAAGCAATTACAATCAGCGTTGCAGTGATTCTAATGAGAAAATGGACTATTGATTGGAATAAGAAAATTGAATCCGAAGGGAATATGAGTCCAAAGGATGATGCTTTGTGAAAAAATTAAGTGTGTTGAATCCATAGAAAAACTGTGAAATCTATTGTGATTATTGCTATTTTGTCGATTGGGTTTATTTTTATGAATGCTTTTCCCATTACGTTAGGAGAACCAACATTATATGATGACGGTCTAATTCTTGAAAAATATTCCCAAGAGGTTGGTTGGGGATATACTACCATGACTTTTGTAGGTGATGATATCTTAATTCTACAAAAAACGGGTTTTGTTAGTTTAATTCGAGATGGAGTCATACAAGAAAAACCTGTTCTTGAAATTCCGGTAAATCCAATCAGAGAAAGTGGTTTGTTGGGAGTAACGAGTGTTGGCTCTACTGTTTACATTTATTTCACTGCGGTTGATAAAGATGGAGATCAATTAGGAAACAGAATATACAAGTATCATTGGGATGGAGATAAGCTAATTAATCCAGTTTTACTCAAAGAACTTCCTTCAAATGAATATCATAATGGTGGAGCTATGGTTACAGGTTTAGATAATCAAGTGTATGCCGTGATTGGAGATACTGGGAAATATGGTCCTCTTCAAAATAAATTACTTGAAAATCTTCATCCTCCAGGCACACCTGATTACATGGACACTAGTGTAATTTTACGAGTAGAACCTGAGGGACCCTACTATGCTATTGGAGTTCGGAACAGTTTTGGGCTTGCCATAGATCCTGTTACTGGAAATTTGTGGGCGACTGAAAATGGAGATGATGATTTTGATGAAATTAATTTGGTTCCCGACAAATTTAACAGTGGATGGAATAAAATTATGGGCCCTGCAACAGAATCTGAACTAGCTAGCCTTCCAAGTTATGAAAATTATATTTATGGTGATCCAAAATTTAGTTGGGAAAAGGTTGTTTCCCCCGTAGGATTAAATTTTGGAAAATTTAAAGAAACTAGCAATTATGATAATTCGCTTTTTGTAGGAGATTGTAATAATGGAAATCTTTACAAATTTGAATTAAATCAAAATCGAGATGGATTTGAATTTTCCAGTTCTGAATTGCAGGACAATGTAGTTAACGAAAATGAGTCAATGGAGGAAATAATAGTTGGTACTGGTTTTGGATGCATTACAGATATTGAGAGGGGACCTGATGGTTTTCTATATCTTATATCCCATAGCGATAGAACAATTTACAGAATCTTGCCTGTAGAAGCTTCAGATTTAGAAGAACAAATCACTAAATCTACATCCGAATCAAAATCTACTGATGGAGGGGGTTGTCTAATAGCTACTGCAACTTTTGGCTCAGAACTAGCTCCACAAGTTCAACAGCTTAGAGAAATCAGAGACAGCAAATTACTGCAAACAGAATCAGGAACTTCATTCATGAATACATTCAATGATTTCTATTATTCATTTAGTCCCACAATAGCAGATTATGAGCGTGAAAACCCAATATTCAGGGAAGTTGTCAGGCTTGCAATTACTCCAATGATTTTCAGTCTTTCAATTCTGAATTATGTGGATATGGATTCAGAAGCTAAAGTTTTGGGATATGGTATTAGTCTGATTCTTTTGAATATTGGAATGTATTTGGTCGCACCACTTGTAGTGATCAAGAAGTTTAGAAAATGAAAACAGGAGCTATTATCGCAATAACATTTGTCATATCTGGAATAATTGTATTTTTCTTTGTTAATGGAACATTAGAGTTAAATCAAGAAAAACTTGATGATTCTCTCAAAAAAATCCCTCAAAGTATTAAGGATGTCGGTAAAACTGCAAAAGATTTTGCCACGGATACTACTACAGTATTAAGAGAAACCATCAGTGAACAACTTGAAAAAGTTCAGTTAGGTCCTTTAGAGGCCACAATTGAAGACATTTCGGAAATTCCAAAGAAAACCCAGGAAAAAAATCTAATAAATCAAAAACCAATAATTGACAAAACTGAACTGGAAAGATTAGTTCATCAATTAACAAATCAATATCGTACAGAAAATGGCCTTAGTCCGTTATTGTGGGACAATGAATTGTCAAATGTCGCAAAAAGTCACAGTCAAGACATGGCATCACGAAACTATTTTTCACACGAAACCCCTGAAGGTACAAATCCCACAGGTAGAGGAACATCACAGGGATACAAATGTGAAAAAATTATTGGGAATATACTGTATCTTGGTATTGCAGAAAATATTTTCCAAAATAACTTGGCCTTTAGGGTTTGGTATACAGATGACATTCCAACATCTTATGAATGGAATTCTCAAGATGAAATTGCTAAAACTACTGTAGATGGTTGGATGGATTCTACTGGACATCGCAAAAATATTTTAACTAAAACATTTGACAGAGAAGGAATTGGTGTTGAAATAGCAACAGATGATAAGGTGTACATTACCCAGAATTTTTGTTAAATTCTAAACTCTTTTGGTTTCCATTTTGTACCTTTATTAATCAACATGAATATGTGAATCATCTGTTGTAACTTTATTATAATAATCATTATGTGTACCCTCTACATATCCCTTACAACGTAATGTAAAACAAACAACTGCAAAAGCAATTGCAATCCCTTCTGTGAAACCAAATGTTACCATATCTGCTTCTGCCAGGTAATTCGATTTTTTTGTAAATTATTTAAAGAATTTTCAGCTCCCTCCCAAAAAGTAATTCTAAAGCCATTATTGTGGAAATCCTCATCTCGGACCATACAAATTCTAAACAATGATCAAGGTAATTTTGAAACGAAGGTTTCTGAAGTTTTTAGACAATTTGAAATAAAAGGGATCAATAATATTCAGGTTTTGGGTTTTTAGTAAAGAGGTAGATATTCTTCTATTAACAAATGGTTATTACTTGTAAGAAGATGATAAATTATAGCAAAAAGAGACCCAATTTCAAGGTATATAGTTTCTCAGGGTAATTTTTTGCTTGAAAATGATTGATATTTTTAAAAAAATTGCAATCAGGGAAATCTAATGGTACAGAAAAAAAAGAATCTCAAAGAAAGATGTCAAAGATGTGGCAAAGGCACAACGGTTACGGATCCTGAAACTGGTGAATTGTTTTGCAGTAAATGTGGGTTTGTGATGTCTGAAAAGATTGAAAATTCTGGCCCTGAGTGGCGTTCGTTTGCCGATGATTCTGGCAGTAAGGGAAGAACTGGGGATAGAATTTCTCTTTCTAGACATGATATGGGTCTTTCAACCAAAATCGATCCCTCAAACAAAGATGTAACAGGTAAAGCTCTTTCAACTCCAATGAAAATTACAATTGCTCGTCTAAGAATTTGGGATAGTCGAAGTCAAAGCAAGCCAGCTGATAGAAGTGCAAAAATTGCCTTTAGTGAACTACACAAATTAAAAGACAAGATTGGTATCTCAGATGCGCTAGTTGAAGAAACTGCCTATTTGTACAGAAAGGCATTGGAAAAAAAACTAATAAGGGGCAGATCAATTTCGGCAATGCTTGGTGCTGCCCTTTATGCAGCATGTCGTGAGGCTGGCACCACTCGTACCCTCAAAGATTTTTCTGAGGTAATGAACATCAAAAAAGGAGATCTTGCCGTATGTTATAGAAAACTCGTAAATGAGCTTGGGTTAAAGATTCCCGTAGTTGATTCAGTGCAATGTGTTCCAAGAATTTCCAGCAGGATTGGAATGTCTGAAAAAACAAAGCGTATGGGAATTGGTATTATAAGAAAAGCAAATTCAGAAAAAATTTCGGAGGGTAAAAATCCAATGTCGATAGCTGCTACCGCTCTTTATCTTGCATCTATAGTTAATGGTGAAACGTTTAGCCAAAAGGATATTGCTCAAGCTGCAAATATTACAGAAGTTACGATAAGAAATAGAATAAGAGACCTTAAGAAATTTTCATTGGCTTACAAGTGACCAACTGTCAAAACATTTAATCGATAATTACCGGCGCTGCCTTTAATTTCTCGTAAGGTGAATTACAAACATCAGTAACAAGAGTTACAAAGTCTTTCATCTTGAAGGGGATTGTCACACATGTGTGAGCACCAAATTTAATACAATCTTCAAGAAGTTTTGGGTCAGCCAGTAATGTGACAATTATGATTCTAGATTCTGGATGACTTTTTTTGATTTCTTTGAGCACACATAATCCATCATTCTTTGAAAGTATTAGATCCAATATTAGAAGATCGGGTTTTATTATATTGTATTTTTCAATTGCCTCATATCCGTTACCTGTTTCAAACACAATTTCATGGTTAAGGGCAAATAGTAATTTTTTTGCTAACCAGAGAGGTTTTTCAGGGTTTTCCACAATCATTACCCTTGCCATAGAATTTTAGGGTCTTCCACTGATATAGCAGTTACTACTCTTTGGATTACTTTAAAGTTTTAAATTGTTTTTAAATAAAAAAAGCGCTAGTAATAAATCGAGGAATAAATTGGATAATACATGAGCGGTGAACTAGAGCGAAAATATGAGGTTGACATACTAAAAACAGAAGAAAAACAAAAAATGTCTAAAGAACTCAAGGCAAAACTTCAAGATTCAGGAATAATAGATGAAAAAGGAAAACTAAAACTCAAAGGAGTCAGTCCAAAAATGCTCAAAAGAATGAAGCAAGAATATGTCGATTGCCCAGTGTTTAAAGAAAAAATACAATTTATTCAATGCTTTGTTTGTCCTAATTTCCAAAGCAGAGTAATGGGCCAAGTATTTTGCAAAGGCGACCCTTTAGATTAATTTAAGATAAAAGAGACACTAACGCCTTTATAGATAAAAACCAGTGGTCACGAAAGGCTCATTAGTAAAAATATATTTTGAAAATTTGATTTGGGTAAAGAAAGCATAGGAATATCCGTATCCAAAAAAGATGATTTTAGTGAGTGGTATACTCAAGTAGTACTAAAGGCAGAATTAGCGGATTATGCACCAGTTAAAGGATTAATTGTTTTAAGGCCTGATGGATATTCAATTTGGGAATCATTAAGGAACACTTTTGATAAAAAATTTGCTAAGAATGGTATAAGAAATGGTTTTCTTCCCGTTTTAATTCCTGAATCACTCTTAGGAAAAGAAAAAAAACACTTTGCAGGTTTTAAGCCAGAGGTATTTTGGGTAACACACTCGGGAGAAAACGAAGTTGGTGAAAGACTTGCGCTTAGACCAACTTCTGAGACATTAGCATATACACTTTATTCAAAATGGATTAAGAGTTGGAGAGATTTACCATTAAAAATTAATTTTTGGAATACAGCACTACGAGCAGAAATAAAAGCTACAAAGCCATTCATAAGGACTTCAGAATTCTTATGGCAAGAAGGACATACAGTCCACACTACTGAAGAAGAAGCCAAAGAAGAAGTAACAAAAATTTTGGAGATCTACAAAAATACTGTAGAAGAAGAGTTAGCCATTCCTGTGGTAACTGGAAAGAAAAGTGAGAAAGAAAAATTTGTTGGGGCAGTTTACAGTACAACAATGGAATCCATAATGCCTGATGGTAAGGCATTGCAAATGGGAACTTCACATTTTCTTGGGCAGAACTTTTCAAAACCTTTTGAAGTAAAGTTTGCAGATAAGGACAATGTAGAACACTTTGCATGGCAAACTTCATGGGGAATTTCATGGAGATTAATTGGTGCCATGATTATGGTGCATGGAGATGACCAAGGGCTTGTGCTACCCCCCAAAGTTGCCCCAACACAGGTAGTAATTGTTCCAATATACAACTTGGAGGAAGATAAAAAAAGAATATTAGAAAAATCTAATGAAATTCAAAAACTATTAGAGTCAAAACAAATAAGAACCCATATTGATGACAGAAATGAATTATCGCCGGGATTCAAGTTTAATGACTGGGAGATGAGGGGAGTTCCGTTACGAATAGAAATAGGTCCAAAGGACATTGAAAAACAAAAGGTTGTAGTAGTTAAAAGATACAATAAAGAAAAACTAAATTTACGTTTTGATGAAATAGAAAAAATTGATTTAATTTTAGATGAAATTCAAACAAAAATGTTAGAGAACTCAAGAGAAGAGGCGAAGCTAAACACAATAGACATTTCAGATTATTCAGAGTTCAAAGAAAAAATTGGCAAAGGAGGCTTTTTTAATGCATATTGGTGCGGAAGACAAGAATGCGAAGATAAAATTAAAGAAGAAACAGGTGCGGAAATACGTGTTATTCCTTTTAATAAAGAAGATAAAAGCGGCAAGTGTATTTATTGCAATGATCAGAGCACTTCAATTCCCATATTTGCAAGAGGATACTAGCAATAATATTCATAAAATTTTAATTTTAATAAAAACAGAGATGAATTTACAATGACAGATCTTTATCGCTTACTTCCAGAAGAAATGGAGCGAATGGTAGTAGAACTAGGCCAACCTCGTTTTAGAGCAGATCAAATCCTCTATGCGTTGTATTATAAATTTCCAAAAAGTATTTCAGAAATAAAACAACTTCCTGCAACTTTCAGAGAGATACTTTTGGCGAAAGGGTTCACCATCGGATCAACAAAAGAACTTCATCGTGTAAAAAGCAAAGATGGAGATACAATGAAATTACTACTTAGTCTTAATGATAAAGTACCTATTGAATCAGTGTTAATGCAATACCAGCCAAAAAAATTATTTGGACATCCAAGGTCGACTATATGCGTTTCAACACAAGTGGGTTGTGCAATGGGATGTGTGTTTTGCGCTACGGGTCAAATGGGTTTTGAGCGTAACATGAAAGCAGAAGAAATTGTTGGTCAAGTTATTCATTTTGCAAGAATTCTTTATGAAAGGGGACATCATGTCACTAACATTGTTTTTATGGGAATGGGTGAACCACTGGCAAATTATTCTGAAACAATAAGAGCCGTTCAATTACTTACACATCCGCGAGGTTTTGGAATAGGTCAGAGAAACATAACAATTTCAACCATTGGAATCATTTCCGGAATTGATCGCTTAGCTGATGAAAAATTGCAGATAGGACTGGCGATTTCGCTCCATGCCCCAAATGACAAACTACGACAAAGGTTGGTTCCCACTGCAGGATCGAGTTCAGTAAAAGATTTGATTAATGCAGGAAAAAGATATTTTGTGAAAACCGGAAGGCGTGTCACATTTGAGTATGCTTTGATTGAAGGTGTTAATGATTCACCTGAAATTGCAGAAGATCTTGTTCGCCTTTTGAGAAATAATGGATCTCACGTAAATCTTATTCCATTAAATCCAACCGCTGGAGATTTTGAGAGACCTACAAGAAAAAATGTGATTGAATTTGAGAGAATTCTTTACAATGGAGGAATAAATTGCACAGTGCGAGTAGAAAAAGGGACAGAGATATCAGCGGCATGTGGACAACTACGTACTGATATTTTGGACAAATATAATAATGAATTAAATAAAATTCAAAATAATGACTGCGATTTTTGAGCAAGAGCAAAAAAAATTGTTGTTAGAGCAATTCAAGGAAACACGAAATAGAACTTTAGAGATTGTAAAAACATTAGAAAAAGATGATTTTGTAGTTCAAACAGCATTCTACACGAGTCCTCCAAAATGGCATATAGGTCACGTAAGCTGGATTTACGAAGCAATTATGAGTAAATTAGATAGAAATTATGAATTTTACTCTAAAGAGTTCTCAGAATATCTTAACTCTTATTATCAACAATTTGGCATTCCACATGATAAAGGATCAAGAGGAATTGTATCAAGACCTACCGTTGATCAAATTTTTCAATACTTTAACAATATCAATCAAAGAGTAGAGCTTTTCATAAAATCAAAAACTCTCAGCGTTGAAGATTTAAGATTAATCACCATTGGAATTCATCATGAATGTCAACATCAAGAATTGTTGGTTTATGATTTACAAAATCTACTAGCAGAACTATACAAGCCAGTTAAAAAAAGTGAAAAACCAATACCAGTGGAAATTGAACAAGAGTCATTGAATATCAATGGCGGTATTTACAATATGGGTTACAATGGAGAAGACTATTGTTACGATATAGAGTTACCCGAACACAAAGTATACCTTAATGATTACAAAATAGATATTTTCCCAATCACGAACCAGCAATATCTAGAATTTATTGAAGATGGAGGATATGAGACCTACAAATACTGGCTTTCAGATGGATGGGAAAAAGTAAAAACAAATGAATGGAACGCACCGATGTATTGGGAGAAGATAGATGGAAATTGGATGATACAAAACTTTCATGGATTGAAAAATGTAAGCCCAAAAGAACCAGTTTGTCATGTAAGCTACTATGAGGCAGAAGCTTATTGCAAATGGGCTGGAAAGAGATTGCCTACAGAGGCTGAATGGGAAAAAGCGGCCTGTTGGAATGAAACCAAAAAACAAAAAACAATTTTTCCTTGGGGAAATGATCTGCCAACCCAGCAACATGCCAATCTGTTTGAATCCCATATCTGGGGTTGTACAGATATAGGCTCATATCCGGAAGGTCGTAGTCACTATGGTTGTCACCAAATGATTGGCGATATATGGGAATGGACTGCATCAGAGTTTACTGGATATTCTGGCTTCAAATCTAGTTTTGATGAATATAATGACAAGTGGTTTACCAATCAAAAGGTTTTACGAGGAGGTTCATTCGGTACACCAAAAATGTCTATTAGAGGAAGTTATAGAAACTTCTTTAGACTAGATGAAAGGTGGTTATTTTCTGGATTTCGATGCACCGAAAATTCATAGAATCACTTTTTAGATGCCAATGTCAAAGAATAATGTTTGTGTATATCTAGCCATTTTTGTTTAATTTCAAATCCCGTAATTTTCATTAATTCTTGGATTTGAGGTATTGTGTATTTATGAGAGTGTTCTGTGTGAATTAGCTCCCCTTGTTTTAATTTCAATGAAAGATTTGCCTTTGAAATTATTACAGATTGGTGTACAAGTGATTGTAAATACATTTCAATTCTTTGTTCTTTCTCGTTATATTTTGCAACATGTTTAAAATTATTTAAAATAAAATCTGCATCTAATTCATCATTAATTCTTGCTAAAACATTGAGATTAAATTTCGCAGTTATTCCTTGAGAATCATTATATGCGTTTTCTAAAATTTTTTTTCCTTTTACCAAATCTAAACCAATTAAAAAAAGATCTTCTTTTTTCATGATTGAATTTATTTTTTGCAGAAAAATTTTACCCTCATCTGTTGTAAAATTTCCAAAACTTGAACCCAGAAAAATTATCAAATTTTTTTTATCGTCATATTTTTCAATAAATTCAAGACCGCCTTCATACGTGTCTATAATTCCTGTAATATGGAGGTCGTCATAATCTCTTTGTAGTAGTTCTGAACTTTCAGTTAAAATTTCGGAGATATCAATTGGAAAATATTCAATTTTATTTTGAATTTCACCCAAAACATCTAAAATTAGTCGTGTTTTTACCGAAGAACCGCTTCCCAATTCAACCAACCTAAAAGAATCATCTAGATATTCAGATAAATTTGAATGAAGGTTTTTTAAAATATCAATTTCTGTACGAGTAAGATAATATTCTGGAAGACTGCAAATTTTTTCAAATAGTTCTGACCCCTTTTTATCATAAAAATACTTGGGATTGATAAATTTGGAATTTCTATTGAGACTGAAAGATATTTCATCAGCAAATGTTTTTTCAATTTTGGTTGAATGAGGTTTAAAATATTGAAGATTAGAATCTACTACGTATTTTTTATACTTCAGATTTTTTTGTATTGTTTCATTCAAGTATTAAACCAGTCTTTATTTGACATAAATTCTTTATTCCAAATTTCTAGGCCAAATTCCTATTTCTTGATATACTTCTTGGTTTTAGAATACTTGTTGGATGAAATTTTGAGAATTGAGCATTTAAAAAAATATTTTATTAAAAAAAGCCTATTCAGTTCCAAAATTGAAACAATAAGAGCAGTAGATGATGTGTCTTTTTCTCTAAATAAAGGAGAAGTGTTTGTTTTGGCCGGCGAATCAGGTTCTGGAAAATCAACAATTGCCAAATTAATACTCAAATCACTTAAAGCAGATTCAGGAAAAATTATTTTTGAGAATCATGAAATTAGAAATGATAAAAAAAGTTTAGAGAAAATTCGCATGAATTGTCAAATGATTCATCAGGATCCTTATGATTCTATAAATCCACGTATGAAGATACTTGACATTGTATCTGAACCTCTTGAGATTCATAAAATTGGAAACTCTGATTTAAGAAAAAAAAGAGTGATAGAAGTTCTACACGAAGTAAAACTTGAACCTGCAGAGGAAATAATTAAAAAATATCCACATATGCTCTCTGGAGGTCAGAGACAGAGAGTGGTTTTAGCAAGAGCTCTTTCCATAAAACCGAAAATAATTGTGGCGGATGAGCCTGTATCGATGTTGGATGTATCAATTAGGGCAGAAATACTAGAATTAATGCATGAATTACAAAAAAAATATGAAATTTCGTTTATTTACATTACACATGACTTGGCTACGGCCAGATATTTCGGTCAACGGATAGGAATTTTGTATCTCGGAAAGATTGTAGAGATGGGACAAATAGACGACGTATTGTTTAAACCTAAACACCCATACACCCAAGCTCTAATTGATGCAATTTCAGAACCAGACCCTGAAAATCTTAACAAAGAAAAGAAAATCCGAATTAATGACCCGATAGAGATTGATGTTTATGAAGGGTGTAGGTTCAGAGCACGTTGTCCTTATGTAATTGATAAATGCAAAGTTGAACCAGATTTAGAAACAATAAACAAGGATCATTCCTTTGCTTGTTATGTCGATATAAATTAAGATGTCTTTAACGAGGGCATTCTCTTATCTTTGTAAGTAACCACATGTGACACACCATTTTTTGGATAAACACCATAGATGAGTTTTGCCTTGTTGACTACAGAGTCTTTTAATGAAACCATTATGAATTGGCTATCTTTTGATCTTTCCTCCAAAATTTTTCCAAGTTTTTCAGCGTTTGGAGCATCAAGATGGGCGTCAACTTCATCAAATAAATAAAATGGAGATGGTTTTAATTTTTGTAAGGCCAGCACAAAAACTATTGCAGCTAATGTTTTTTCACCTCCGCTAATTGAGGTAGATTCTCTTTTTGGTTTATTTTTAAATTGGATTAAATATGAAATGCCTGAGTCAAAGATTTCATCCTCATTTTGTAATTCTAGCCAAGCATTTCCGCCAGTCATTTTATTGAAGATTAACCCAATTTCTTTGTCAACCACATCAAATGCATCTAAGAAGGTTTGACGTTTCTCTTTTTCGATGCCTTCTATGAATTTTACAATAGAAATACGCTCTTCTTCTAGTGAATTTTTACGCGAAGACATTGAACGATAACCAAAAGACACCTCCAGATACGTTTCCGGAGCTTTGGCGTTTAGTTCATTTGAAGAGTTTAATTCAGCAGTTAACCCTTTAACAACCGGCTCAACATCAAATGTCTCCATGGTGTAATCAAATCCAAAGGCCGCTAGAAATTTTTTCAATTTGGATTCGGTTTCAACCAAGTCTACTAGATCCCGTTTTAATGAATCGGATTGTCTTTCAAAAGAGCTAATTTCCTTTGCATTAGTTTGATTTTTTTCAGATAATATTCTTAATTTATCATCATATTCTTTGATTTGTCCTATTGATGTACCAGAGGTGGAAATGAGTTCCTGTTCTTTTTCTCTTAACTTTTCAAGTGTTTCTTGTTTTGATTCTTTTTCTTTCTCTAAATTTTTAATTTTATTTTCTAAATCTTGACGTTCTAAAATCAAGGAAGATTTCTCTTCATGAAGACTTTTTGATTGGGATTTTGATCTATTTTCTTCTGATTCAGCAGCTAATAATTGAGAGGATTTATTTCTATATTCGTTCATAATAGCAGTATGTAATTTTTCAATTTCAGATTTTTTCGAATTCATTTTTGTTAATTCAATTGAAATTCGTTTTTGTTCTCCACTGGCATAATTCTCTTCAACAAGGGAAATTCTTTCTATTAAAGAGTCAACATGAGACTCATGTACGGCCAATCCAGCAGACAGGGCTTTATTTTTTGAATTGAGTTCAGAATTTCTTTGTACTATTTGTATTTTTATTTTATTGATGGAGGAAATTCTCGATTTTAGGTTAGAATAATTTTCAGTAGTAGAAACCCATTCCTTCTCAGAAATAGATAATCGTGCAGTATATTTTTGAATGGAGTTTTCAATTTTTTCTATTATGTTTTTTTTCTTAAGAATGTATTTTTTTAGAAGACTAATTGACTGTAATAATCCATTAATAGATGAGCTAAGAGAAATGATTTTAGTGAGTTTCGATATTTTTGAATTAATATCAATTACCACACCTCCTCCCTTAGCCTCAAAATATTCTCCCTCAAGAGTGACTGCTTTGTAGCCTAATTTAGACAACTTGGAAGCAGATTCTACTGAATTTGTCAAAACAACGTTGCCAAATAGAAACATTTTGAGGGGAGAATATGCAGGAATACATTCTACATAATCAGACAAGACCCCCAGTACTCCTTGTTCTTTGGGTAATTTCAAATTGAAATTGGGTATTGCGTCAAGAGGAATAATTTTTAATTTTGGAAGATTTTTTGATCTTGCAACTTCTGCTATTCCAAGTAATGTTGCAAAATCATTTACTACAATTGCCTTAATCCAATTAGAGCTAACTGCAAGAACTGAACGTTCGTATTTTTTTTCCCATGAAATCATTTCATAAACCAAACCTTTGATTCCAAGTTTATCAGCATCTTCTTTTAGTTTTGCAACAGTGTAATCTTCATGCATGATTCCTTTGATAGTTTTAATTTTTGTTTCGTATTGAGTTGCAGCTTTACTTGATTTTTCTAAAATAAGATTCACCTCTTCAGAATCTTTTAGTATTTTAGATTTTTTTAAATTAAGTTTAGAAATTCTTGTTTTTAATTCCATAATTGTTGCTTTATGGTTATTCATCTTAGATTCTAGTCTTGTTTCAAAATCATATAGCTCTGTAATATTTTGCTTAAATCCAGATAGTTTTGTTAAATTTGAGTTGATTTTATTTTTTGTTTCCTTTTTTTCATTTCGAGTTGAAGATAGTTTTACTTTTACAGAATTAAGTTGTTCATTTAATATTTTTATTTTGTTATCAACTTCTAATTTTCTTGCAGAAGCTTGAGACTGCTCTCCTAAAATTTTATCTCTAATAGAATCAATCTCATGCATGTTATCATTAATGTTTTTAATTTGTGTATTAGTGTCATTAATCGATTCTTTGATTTGAGATATTTTGGATTCGGAATCATTTCGAGAAGATGAAATGTGCTCTAATTCATTTTTAATTTCTGGTATTTTGGTATCAATCCGTTCTATTCTTTTATTTGATGCCATAATTCCGCTGTTAAAGACTTCAAATTGTTGCATGGCCACACTAAGTTCAGAATCAATTGAGGCTTTGACTTGATTGTAGTCATCAGCCTCTTGCATTAATCCTGATTTTTGCTCCTCAAGTGCATCTATTTCGTTCTTAAGAATAGATTTCTCCTCGTCAAATCCTTTGATTTTAGAAGAAATATCTTCTAATATCACCTCTTTCGTGCTTTTTTCATCGAGTACCTCTTTCATTTTATTGGCAGAGTCAATTGCGTTGTATCGATTTAGTTCTCTTTGAAGAAAATCATGGCGGAGTTTCTGGTTTCGTTCATCTTCTAATTCATCAATTCTCTTTTTAATCTCCCCCATTCTTGCCAAAGCGATATCAAGTCTTCTGTCAGCGTCATCAAGTTGTTTTAGAGATTCTGCCTTTTTATCATCAAAATATGACAGACCCAGTAAATCTTCGATTGTTTGTCTTTTTTCTTCAGGTGTAAATTCAGAAATTCTAGTAATTGTTCCCTGCTGAACTACATTTAATTGGCCTAATCCTGCATTTGCCACATCTAAAAGGTCTAAAATTTGGCTTCGGTTAGTTTTTTTTTTATTTAGATAATAGGTGTTCTCGCCTTTATCGTCCATCTCTCTTGTAATTTCAACAGTATCAGAGTCAATTGGTATTTTTCTATCGGAGTTATCAAAATGTACACTAGTTCTTGCCATTTTTGGGCCATGTCTGTTTCCTTCAATATCATGGATCAGCTCTCTCAATTTACCTACCCTCAGAACTTTTGGTTTGTTTTCACCCATTGCAAACATTATGGCATCAAGAATATTGCTTTTTCCCGAACCGTTTGGCCCAGAGATACAAATCAAGCCAGGTTCAAATTGCACGGTAGTATTCTTAAAACCAAATGATTTGAAACCAAAGATCTCCACTCTTTTGACATGTACCAATAAGTAAATTTTTCAAATTGGTTGGATAATCAATGTATAACAAGTTTAATTGACATAATTGAGTAATTTTTCCAGTTTTACTACCATTTTTTTCGTAATGGTTAATCAGAGCCGACTAGTAGTTAGGTGGTATTGAGATTTAATATTTTATACCTTTAACTTTCAAGCACAGATAACGCAAAAAATATTTTATTTTACAATTTTTGGGCTTGTTTTAAAAATGGAAAAACCAAAGGAAAAGAATCACAAATTTGTGTTTACGAAATCAACTATCGACATTATCTTCCCCATTTCAACAAGATGTCCATAGCTTTTCCCTTTACTTGTCTTCAAGGGAGTATTACCTACACTGATGAAGAGAAGATTTTCTTTGTCAAGAGGTATTGTAATCCTTTTGATTTTTTCATACGCAGCTATTACATATAGACCACGTCCAACCTTATCAGTAATTTTTGACCGTTCCTTCCATGCACCAACTGCCCTTACAAGTGTTTTTTTGGTGTCTGCCAATGGTATTAAGTTCTTAATTCCTGATCTTTGGCTGTGCCACAGAATTTCCCCTTTGGAGTTGCATACTGCCGCAAATCGAACGGAATCATTAAAATCCATAAGCATGTTTAGAAGTTTTTCATACTTTTCCACGTTAATAATTCAATTTTGAGTCTATTAAGTTATTCTAACAGAATAAATAAAAAAATTTAGTTTGTTTCTAGAATTATCTTTTAAAAAGTGAGAATTTATGGTTAAAGTTGGAATAATCCAGACTAGAACATATAGGACAAATAAAGAAGGAATCATCAGAATTTCAGAATTTTTAGATTTTAAATAGATTACAAAATAAAATTATAAAGAAAAAAGCATTAGATAGATTGGAAAACTCGTAGAGTCATACATAAAATTGTAAGGCCCTTTAACTAACTTAACAAGTCACCTAGAGAGTCTACATGAATTGCATTGATACTCTTTGACCTCAGTCATCAGTTCAGAGATCTTTGTTATCTCCAAATAGAAATTTTGGTTTAGGGTTAAATTTTGGGCATAGAATAAGGTGTTGATACCAAAGATCATAAAAATAAAAGAAGAAGGGTTGTTGTAAAAAATTTTGGTTTATTAAAATTTGAAAAAATGAAAGGTAAGATTTTTCAATTCTGAAAAATTTTGTTACTAATTATTTTTCTGCTACAAAACTTTCGCAGGCTTCCTTTGCTTTTATATCAGCCATTTGTTCTATAGGATGTTTCATTAAATATGCACTAGCAGGTCTTAACGGACCGCCAACACCTCTATCAAGAGCGATTTTAGCTAATCTAATTGCATCAATTACAATTCCAGCAGAATTTGCTTTGTCATCCACTTCTAGACGAACTTCCATGTTATATGGAATGTTTGCCCACTGCCTTCCTTCAATCCTCATAAACATTAGTTTGGTATTACCCAAAAATGGAATAAAATCAGATGGCCCAACATAAATTTGATCATCATCTAGTCTTGTAGCAAGTTGGCTTTGAACACTTTCGGTTTTGGAGATTCTTTTAGATGCCAGTCTATCTTGTTCTTTCATGTTTAGAAAGTCAGTGTTCCCGCCAACGTTGATTTGATATGTTCTCTCAATTTTAGTTCCACGATCACTGCATAATTTTGCCAGTGTCCTATGTACTATAGTTGCGCCAACTTGCCCTTTAATATCATCACCAATTACAGGAATATTTTTTTCTTCAAATTTCTTGGCCCACTTTTCATCTGAGGCTATGAATGAAGGAATACAATTTACAAAAGCAATATTGTTATCAAGGCAGATATTTGCCCAAAATTCGGTTACTTTATCAGAACCCACAGGTAAATAAGAGACTAGAATTTCAGTCCCAGTTTCTTTGAGGACCGTTTTGATTTCTTCTTTTAATTGTTCGTCGGTTTTATTGCTTTTAATTGGTTTTATTCTGTTCTCTACCCATAATCCAACACCGTCTAAGGCAGGGCTTTCGTACACTTTAGCATCGGTTTTTGGCATAGATTCTTTTGGTATCCAATCAACCATGTTAGGATATTCGTAAATTGCTTCATTGAGGGATTTGCCAATTTTATTTTCGCCTACATCAAAACCACATACAAAATCAACATCATGTATTCCATAACCTGCCAAGTTATCATGAATTATACCTGTTACTTCTTGTGTTGGGTTTTGTTGATAATATTCTATACCTTGAATTAATCCTGCAAAACAATTACCAATTCCTATTAATCCAACTTTGATTCTTCCCGTCATTTGAAATTTGTCATCTTTTGGCTGGTTTAAAGGTACCTTGAAAAGAACATACAATTAAAATTCCGTAGGCAGAATTTTATACATGACATCAAAAGCCAAACCATGCTAAAGCCGGGTCGTCCCGTCAAAGATGTTGAGATTAATTCAAGTACAACTATCGAAAAAATTTTTGAAGAATTATCTAAATCGGGTGGGTTTGAAGCAGTAAATCTATCAGCTGGATTAGAAATTTTATCAGATATGATTTCGGATAAAAAATGTCTAAAATTTATTTCGTTTGTGGGGGCCGTGGTATCTACTGGTCTTCGTGGAATTATCAAGGATATGATAAAAAATAACTGGTTCGATGTTGTAATCACTACTTGTGGTGCATTAGATCATGATATTGCTCGACATTATTCCCACTACCAAGAAGGATCTTTTACCATGGATGATGGAGAATTGGCGGATCAAAATATTCACAGGTTAGGAAACATTTTGGTTCCAATGGAAAGTTATGGTCCCCTAATAGAAGAAAAAATGCAGATTTTTTTAGAAGAAGAATATCAAAAAGGAGTAAAAGAAATGTCTTCTGCAGACATATGCAAAATGATAGGAAGACATCTAGGTGAAGATTCTTTTCTTCACTGGGCTTTTAAAAATAATGTAAAGGTAATAGTTCCCGGAATCGTGGATGGTGCAGTAGGAAGTCAAATCTGGATGTTTTCCCAAAAACATAGTGATTTTAAATTAAATTTGATCGACGATGCCAATTTGTTATCAGGATTGATCTTCAAGGCCGAAAAATCGGGTGCGTTAATGATTGGTGGAGGAATATCAAAACATCATACCTTATGGTGGAATCAATATAGAGAAGGATTGGATTATGCGTTTTACATAACAACTGCTCAAGAATTTGATGGAAGTTTGAGTGGCGCCCTGATAAGAGAAGCCATTTCTTGGGGAAAAGTTACACAAAAAGCCAGACAAACTACATTGCATGCGGAAGTTACAACAATTTTGCCATTCATTTATGCTGCACTTTTATCAAGATTAAAAAAATAGTTTTCTTTTTTTGACAAATATTATTATTTAATACCGTTCTACCTAATTCATTGTATCCCCGAATTATAATCAAAGAACTAAGACCTTTGAATCTAGAAGGAGGTTATTTGATTGATGGTTTTCCATCAGTAGGATTTTGCAGTGCTATTGCAGCAGAATCAATGATACACACCTCACAATTCAAATTAGCAGGAATAATTGATTCAGATGTTTTTCCACCTATTAGTTTGATAAAAGATGGAAAGCCCAATTACCCTACACGTATTTTTGTAAATGATGAACTAAAAGTTGCGGCATTTGTGTCACATCTTACATTAGAAGCATCACTTCATAGAGGTATCGCAAAAAAAATGCTAAGATGGGCAAAAAATCAAAAAATATCTCTCATAGTAAGTAGCATATCAGTAAAATCCACAGAAAAGAATGAAGAAATACTTGCTGTTGGAAGCACCGATAGTGCTACAAAAAAAATAAAAGAGTCTGGGATAAAAATTCTAGAAAATGGAACTATTCCAGGAATTCCTGGCATGTTACTAAATGAAGGAAGCTTGACTGAACAGGATGTAATTGTAATTCTTATTCATTCAGATGGAGTGAGTCCAGACTTTAGGTCTAGTGCAAATCTTTGCATGGCAATATCGCAATTAATTCCAGGTACATCATGTAATATTCCTGCTTTGCAAGAAGAAGCAAAAAAAGTGGAACAAGTGATCAAAAAGGATGTTGAGGAAGCATGGCATCTAAAAGACTCGATGTATAGATAATCCCTAAAAAAATTTTAAAAATTTAACCACAATCTAAAATTTCCACTTCTGGTGTACATTGCATATTAAACGAGTCGATTTTTTGTACCAATTCCTCACAAAATTCAGGGTCTAAAGAGGTTTCATAAGACTTCAAATCATTTACTATTGTAATATGTCTGATTCCACAGGAACTATCAGAAATTAGTATAAACAATAGAATAAACGAGACTCCAACAATTAAGATAATTACATTTTTAATTTTTTTATTTTTTAGTAATGTCAAGTTCGAGCGTAGAAACATTTCGTTTTTTCCCATCTTGAGACAAAAGAGAGTCAGATGAAATTCTAACATCGCTGATTTCGTAGCCAACCGTATCCATTCTTTTAACTATCATTTGGGAAACATCTACCGCTTGGGTGATTCTCTTCCCTCTTGCTTTAATGGTAACCAATGGTAGAGTTGAAAGTTGTGTGAGTGTAGCTGCAACATATGACATGATTGGTTTAGTTCCAATGTAAATTACATCGTGTGCTTCTCGAGTAGTGGATTTGGTTGTTTCTTCAGTAGTGGATTCAGTTTTAGGCTCTGGTGATTCAAGTTGTGGTTTTGACTCTGGTGATTCAAGTTGTGGTTCTGGTTCTGGTGATTCAAGTTGTGGTTCTGGTTCTGGTGATTCAAGTTGTGGTTCTGGTTCTGGTGATTCAAGTTGTGGTTCTGGTTCTGGTGATTCAAGTTGTG
>Ga0209988_10000761_pt1 | contig 20408 bp, 20 predicted proteins | sample N075metaG_FD_183115 | JGI IMG/M metagenome (GOLD analysis project Ga0209988, IMG submission 183115) | Deep subsurface microbial communities from Kermadec Trench to uncover new lineages of life (NeLLi) - N075 metaG (SPAdes) (version 2) | ecosystem: Environmental > Aquatic > Marine > Ocean trench... | reverse complement strand
TGGCTGGTGGCATGTTCCTGTTTTCGGCCGTGGATACTCAGGCCAAATTTCTGACCGACACGTTGCACCCCATTCAAATCGTCTGGTCGCGGCAATTGGGATTGCTGATCGGTGTGTTCATTCTGCTAGCGCTGCGTGGCGTCGCGGTCTTGCGCACCCAGTATCCGGGGCTGCAGATCGCGCGGGGGGCCCTGGCGGCGAGTTCTGCGACCCTGTTCATCGTCGCGGTTAGCTTCGTGCCGCTGGCCGATGCAGTGGCGGTCAGCTTCGTAGCGCCCTTCATCGTTACAGTGCTCGGTGCCCTGGTCTTGCGTGAACCGGTCGGCGTCCGCCGTTGGACCGCCGTCTCCATCGGCTTGCTCGGAGCCATGATCGTGATCCGACCGGGTTTCGGCGTCATCCACCCAGCGGTGATGCTGGTGCTGTTGGCGGCAACCTTGTTCGCCCTGCGTCAGATCCTGTCGCGCGTGTTGAGCAATTCCGACCGCACTGCGACAACCGTCGCATATACAGCCCTGGTGGGTAGTCTGGTCCTGACCGTGCCGCTGCCGTTTTTCTGGCAGTGGCCCACCACGAACCTAGAGGTGGCACTGCTGGTCAGCATTGCCGTTTTGGCCGCGCTGGCCGAGTTGCTGGTGATCAAGGCGCTGGAGGTTGCTCAGGCGGTGGTCGTCGCCCCGGTGCAATACACCCTGCTGATTTGGAGCACAATGTACGGCTATCTAGTGTTCGCTCAACTGCCCGACCTATGGACCTGGGTCGGCGCGCTGATCATCGTCGCCACCGGATTCTACACCTTGCAAAGGGAGCGGATAGTCGCCCGCTCACGGAGAGGCACAAAACAAAGCCGCTGAGAAATGGCGTCTGGCCCCCAAGCACTAGACGGAAGTCAGGCAGGAGCCAGCGCACTTCCGCTTTACCCGGACCATCGGACGTTAACCGAGCAATGTCTGCTTTTTCCGGACCGTGCCGCACGGTACGCGGTGACCGCATCCTTGAACGATGTCGCCAGCGGTTTATCGCAAATGATGTGAATTCCTTGTTTGATGAAAGCAAGACAGGCCGGTACATGGCTATCGTTCGGGGTGACGATGCTCACTGCCCTGATGCCGTCGGTCAGCTTGCGTTCCGCCACCGCCATCGTTTCGAAATCAGCGTAGACCCGTTCCGGGTCCAAGCCGAGGGATTCGCCCATTTGCGCGTTCTTGTCCGGATCCCTAGAAAAGGCGCCCGCGACCAGCTTAAAAGCACCGTCCATGCTGGCGCCATAGCGATGGGCCGGGCCGATCCCGGACCCCGGTCCGCCGCCCACCATGCCAAGTCTGATCGATTGTCCTGTTCCCATGCGTATTTGTTCCCAGCGTCCGGATTCTAGTTGCGTATTCGCGGAATAACCGCTGCCACTGCGAAGATCGAAAAAACGAATATGATTTTGCCGGCGTCGGCAAAAGATTGGCATGGCTCACTCGCGGATACTTTCGCGCATGATGATTTCAATGGGTATGTTTTCAAAACGGACCGGCTGCCCGGCGATGTTGTTCACGATAGCGCTGATTGCCACATCCGCCACGCGCGCCATGTCCTGATGCACCACGGCATCCATGACACCGCTGAGCAGGCATTGCTTTGTCAGCGGTGTGAGATTAAACGCCACATAGGTCACTTTGTCCTTGCGACCGCTTTCCAGCATGGCCTTTTCGATGCCCCTGTTTCCACTGCCAACGCTATAGATGCCCGTCAGGTCATCGTGACTGGCGAGAAGTTCCGTGGCCATTTCGTAGTTTTTCCTTGGATCATCAAATCCCTGAATCGCGTCCAGCACTTTCAAATAACCAAACTCGCTGCGAAGCAAGGTGCGAAACCCCATCTCGCGCTCCTCATGGCTGCGATAGAGTTGACCGCCACAGAATATTGCAATTGCCCCAGGTTGCTGGCAAAGCCGGCCCATCAGGAGTCCCGCGGTGCGGCCCGCGGCGCGGTTGTCGAGGCCGACATAGCCAACAGTCTCTGCCCTCGGCATATCCGTCAGGATTGTGACAACCGGGATACCGCTGGCCGCGAGTTCTCCAATGGCCGCCCGAACGCTCGGGTGTTCCAGGACCTGAACGATGACACCGGAGCTTCCGGCCTTCTGGCAGGTTCTCAATGTGCCGACCAACGCCGCTGGGTCCATCCGCTGCGGTAGCGCCAATCGAGCCGTGACGCCGCGCTCATTTGACGTACGTTTGATCTCGCGTACCAATACCTCATTGGAAAATCCGGCACCGCCAGCGATGATCACATCGACGGTCAGGTCAGATGTAATGGCCGGGATGACGATTGGCCGCTTTGGGCCTTTTCCCAGCCATTTGACCGCTTCGAGGACGCGGTCAATGGTTTTCTGACGCACTCCGGGCCGTTTATTCAGAACGCGGTCCACGGTGGCTGTGCTAACCCCGGCCTGTAGCGCAATGTCAATGATCCGGGGCTTGCTCGTCGTTTCAGATCCCATCGATCAACCCTGCTCTGATGCCTCAAAATCGGATATTTCCAATATTGAGGTAAAAATGTTCCGCTGAATCATGCATCAGTGTCAAGAAACAGATGTACATTCCGCCCAGCCGGGTAAGCTTGAATCGAGCGCTGGAGCGAAAACCGATGGAGTCGATGTGAAACAGGTCGGTGTGATTGGATTGGGAGACATGGGTTCGGGTATGGCGAAGAACCTGATCGCCAACGGGTTTGGAGTCTCAGGTTTCGATCTCAACGAGCGGCGCATGGCGGACTTTGCCGCAATGGGTGGCACCGCGGCAGACTCCGCGGCCGAAACCGGCGCCGGCGCCGACGCGGTGTTTGTGATGGTGATGAACGGCGATCAGGCGAAGTCCGTCATTCTGAGCGACGGCCTCGTTTCAACAATGAAACCGGGCAGTATAATATTGCTCACCGCCACCATCAAGGCTTCTGAAGTTCGTGAAATCGTTGCCGCGCTAAAGGGATCCGGCGTTGACCTGATCGACAGCCCGGTCAGCGGCGGGTTTTCCGGTGCGGTGTCCGGCACGTTGACGATGATGGCGGCCGGCTCCGATGAAGCCATGGCAAAGGCGAGGCCCGCCATGGAGGCGGTGAGCAGTACCATTCACCGGGTCGGAACGGAGCCCGGCATGGGCCAGACCGTGAAGGCCTGCCTGCAGTCGCTGATCGGCTCGATTTTCTCGGCCACGTTCGAGGCGTCGGCTCTTGCGGCCAAGGCGGGCGTGCCTGGCCAGGTGCTTTACGATGTCTTCAGCACCTCCGGCGCCGGTTGCGGGGTTGTAAATACGGCCTTGGAAAACATCATCGACGACAAGTTCGCAGGCACCGGCAGCCATATCAACACGATGTACAAGGATCTGACCATCGCCATGGACATGGCGCGCGAATTGGGCGTGCCCCTGTTTACGGCATCGTCGGCAATGCAGCTCTTCCAGGCCGGAAAGACGAAATATCCCGACAGCGACAATTGGGTCGTGACGCGTATCGTGGAAGACATTGTCGGCGCCGGACTCAGGCGTTGACAGCCGAACTGGGAACATAGGGACGGGTATGAAACTGGGCGTCATCACCGACGGGATCAGTCGCGATCTGGGCCACGCCCTGGCGATCATGGACGAATTTGATCTGGATTATGCCGAGCTCCAGTTCATTGGCGACAAGGAGGTCGGGGACCTGGAAGATGGCGAACGCACCGCCGCGCTGGACAGCATCGAGAGGCACGGCAAAAAGGTGTCCTGCATCTCGCGGCACCTGTTCGCTGGCATGTCGATGGCGACGTCGAAACCGGGCGACGCGCTGCACACACAGCATATGGACGCGCTGAAACGGTGCATCGACATGGCACACCAGTTTTCCTGCCCGCTGTTGCGCATCATGACCGGTAAAAAGGAGATGATCCTATGGGGCAGCCACGGGGCGGAAAAGTGGAACGTGGCAAAGGGCGCATGGGACGCGCAACTACCGCTGATCGCACCGGCTATCGAATTGGCGCGGACGGAAGGAATCACGCTGGTCGTAGAAACCGGCAACGGCACTATGGTCAATTCCTGCTGGACCGGCCGCAAGCTGATCGATGATCTCGGCGCCAAGGATGTGTTGAAGATCCTGTGGGATCCGGCCAACAATTGCTGGGCGCACGAAACCGCCTGGCCAGACGGATACGAGACCATGAAGGGCGGTTATCTCGGTCACATCCACATCAAGGACGTTCACGTCGACACGCCAAAGGCGACACTGGAAGTGCGCTCCATGGGTAAAGGCCAACTTGCCGGGCAGTTCCAGCCGATGGCCGACGCACTTAGGGCAGACGATTATGACGGAGTCATTTCATTCGAAAGCGTCTACCATCCCGGCAATGGCGACTTTGAAACAGGCTTCCGGCAAAATGTCGGCGTGTTCAAAGAGCTTTTCGGCTAGAGGATGACTATTTCGCAACAGAGGCAGCGTCATCTTCGGGCGCTCGCAACCCGTCTTGCTGCTTCCTGGAAGCTCGCCAGCCAAATCGACGGCGTCAGCGACGGAGAATTGCCAGAAAACCGGAGCGAGGCCTACTTTGTGCAGGACGAAATGGCCAAGGCAATCGGCGACCCTCTGTCTGGCTGGAAGGTTGGCGCCACGAGCGCAAGAATGCGTGAGCTTGATGGCCATGACGATGTCGTGCCAGGCCGTATTTTCAGTTCGGTCACCTGGCAAGGTACAAATCTTAATCTGCCTGCCGAACGTTTTCCGGGCGCGCGTGCGGAAACCGAATTTGCGTTTCGAATTGCCCGAGATTTGCCATTGAGAGAAGAGCCTTGGAGCGCGGAGGAATTGGCTCCCGTCGCGATACTGCATCCGGCCATCGAAATTATCGGCAACCGTCACGCCCTGCCCGGTGCGCCGGCACCGGTTCGCTCTTTGATGACAATCGCAGACAATGGCGGCGGAATTGGCTTCGTGTTCGGTAACGCGGTCGACAATTGGCAGGAGGTCGATTTTCAAAACCACTCCATCGCTTTGACGGTCGATGGCGGTGCGGAAGCGGAGAATTTCCTCGGCGACATGCGTTGCGTGCCGATTCAGGCGCTTGCCGATCTGGTCAACCACCTTGCAAGTCGCAACATCTGCCTCAAGGCTGGTGCCTTCGTTTCCACAGGAGCGGCAACAGTGCCGCAGCCCGTGCACAAAGGAAGCCATGTGGTAGCCGATTTCGGTGCCCTTGGAAAATTGGAAATCCGGTTCGAGTAAAGACCATGGGCTTCGAAAAACCAAAAGTCGTTGTCGTGGGCGCTGGCGGAATGGGCGCATTGTTCGGTTGCATCCTGAAAGATGGCGGCCTTCAGGTAACGCTGGTGGATACGAACTCCGATCACGTCAACGCCATTTGCGATAACGGCCTGCAGATTACCGGATTTGGCGGCGATCGGACCGTCGAGATTGCTGCGGTAACCGATGCCGGAACCATCGACGCGGCGGATGTCATCCTGTTTCAATGCAAGGCCCATGGGTCCCGGGATGCGGCGCGATCCATCGGGCATCTGGTCAAGGGAGGCGCCGTCTGCATCAGCTTTCAAAATGGACTCGGCAATGAAGAGGCGATCGCCGAAGAAGTTGGTGCCGACAATGTTCTCGGCGGTCTGACGACTATGGCCGGTCTGTTGCTGGGCCCCGGCCGAATTCGCGATTTCTCGCGGGTGCCGTCTTATATCGGAGAGATGGAGGGCGGCATAAGTGATCGTGCAAAGCAAATTGCGTCCGCTTTTACCACGGCAGGGCTTGAAACACATGCCAGCAAGAACATCCGCCTCGATACCTGGAAAAAGCTGCTTGGGAATATTTCCCTCAGTGCCTTGTCCGGCACGACCAATTTGACCTCCGCCGCCTGTCTTCGTGTGCCGGAACTGAAACAGACAAGCTTGCGGGCGCTGGATGAGGCATTGGCGGTTGCAGCGAGTCTCGGCATTATCCTGGATCGCGAGGATGCCGTGAAAGGTGTGGAGATGATATCCCAGCCCGGGGGCACCGGTGACAACAAGTCGTCGCTGTGCATGGACATCCTCAATCAGCGCCCATCGGAGGTTGACTTCATTTACGGTTCAGTAATCGCCAAGGCGCGGGAAACCGGTGTGGCAACACCAACACTGGATACGCTGGCATCCATCGTGAAGGGGCTTGAGAGCCACTATCTGGAAGCGAAGACGTGAGCAGGTTTCAGGGCAAGACGGCTTTTGTCAGCGGCGGATCGAAGGGGATCGGCCAAGCCTGTGCCCGCCGACTTGCGGCAGAGGGCGCCGATGTATTCCTCGCTGCATCCGACGCGGGGCCCCTTGCCGCTGCGGCGGAGAAAATCGTCGCGGATACCGGGCGGAAGGTAGGGTTCCATGCTGGTGATCTGCGAACGCTCGAAGGCTGCCGTGATGCGGTCTCTGCGGCTCTGAAACAGTTCGGCGGCTGTGACATCCTCATCAATTCCGCAGGCGCCACAAAGGGCGGCATTTTTCCCGACCAACCCGACGAGGACATGCTGGACGGTTTTGCGCTCAAGTTTCACGGCGCCGTCCGCCTTTCGCGCTTATTGTGGCCGGAGCTCAAGAAGGTGAAAGGCACTGTCATCAATATTGTCGGCGGGTTCGCACGAACGCCTGCGGCCGATTTCATGGTCGGTGGCGCGGTCAACGCAGCCCTGGCCAATTTTTCCAAGGCGCTCGCCGAGAAAGGGTTGCAGGACGACGTCAATGTCAACTGGATCCATCCCGGCCTCACTGTGACCGAGCGGCTGGAGGGGATTTTCGCTGCGCGCGCCGAGCAGCAAGGCAAGACACGCGACGAGATCGAGGCAGAATCCGTTGCGGCGGAAGGCATTCGCCGGCTTGGGCAGCCGCAGGACGTGGCGGCATTGGTTGCGTTTTTGTGTTCTGCCGAAGCTCGCCATATCCACGGCACTGCAATCTCCATCGATGGCGGTGGAGCAAAGGGATATTGGTGATGGATTTTTCCCTTTCCACCGAGCAGGCCATATTGGTCGCTACAGTTCGTCAATTCGTGAAAAACGAATTACGTCCGTTGGAGGACGAGGTCGAGCGTAACAGCACGCTTGCGGCGAAAGATGCCAATCGCGTCTTCGACAAGTCGCAGGCTCTCGGTCTTTACGCAATGAACATCCCGCGCCAGTTCGGCGGGGGTGGCCTGTCAACGATCGACTGGATGCTGGTGGAGGAACAGTTCGGTCACACCTCAGACATTCTCGTGCGCCGCGCTTTCGGCAATGTGTATGAGATCTTGCTGGAGGGAACGGACGAACAGCACCAGCGCTGGCTTATTCCCTCGGTGCGGGGTGAGCGGACTTTTTCCCTCGCCTTCACTGAGCCGGAGGCTGGTTCCGATGCGGCGGCCATAAAGACGAAAGCCGCGCGTGACGGTGATGGGTGGTTGTTAAACGGCCACAAGCACTTCATTTCCGACGGGCATTATTCCGATTTTTTCGTTGTTACCGCGGTTACCGATCCCGCCGCCGGGCATCGGGGAATTTCAACTTTTATTGTAGACAAAGAAATGCCCGGTTTTACCGTTGGCAAGGATCAGCCGATGATGGGCCTGCGCGGCACATCGCATACAGAGCTGTTTTTTGACGATATGCAACTCGGGCCGGAATCCTTGCTGGGTGAAGAGGGCCAGGGTCTGAAACTTGCCCTGTCCACCCTTGGACGGGTTCGGCTGGCCCAGGTCGGCGCACGCGCTATCGGCAAGTCATGCCGCATTCTTGATCTGGCGATTTCTCACGCGCGCGAACGCAAGCAGTTCGGCCGTTCGATCGGCGACTTCCAGATGATCCAGCAAATGCTGGCCGACAGTGCGATTGAGATCAATTCAGCACGGCTGGCGCTACTGCAGACGGCTTGGCAGATCGATCAGGGAGCGGAGGCCCGAGAACAGATTTCCATGGTCAAAGTCCAGGCTTCCGAGACTCTTGGCCGGGTCGCCGACCGTGCAGTGCAGATATTCGGCGGCATGGGCTATTCGAATGATCTGCCAATCGAACGTTATTATCGCGACGCCCGCATCTACCGGATCTTTGACGGCGCTTCGGAAATTCACCGATCGGTAATTTCGCGCGCCCTTATCGATGATCGTCCCGGTCTCTACGACATAGTGGCGCAATGACGGGCAGCAAGTTCATGAGCGCCGAAGCGGCTGCGAATCTCATCAGGGATGGCGATACCGTTGGTCTGATTGGCGGCGGCGGCGGGTTGGTAGAAGCATCGCTGCTGCATGAAAGCGTCGAGGCGCGGTTTTTAAGGTCGGGGCAACCGCGAAACCTCACATGCATCCATGCGCTTGGCATTGGTGACCGGAACAATCGTGGCATGAACCGTTTTGCCCATGAGGGCATGGTCAAGCGAGTGATCGGGGGCCATTGGATATGGTCGCCGCGGATGCAGCAATTGGCGCGCGACAACAAGATCGAGGCTTATGCCCTTCCTGGTGGCGTGACCATGCAGTTGATGCGTGAGATCGCCGCCAAACGCCCGGGCCTGATGACTCATGTGGGTTTGGGAACATTTGTTGATCCGCGGCATGGCGGCGGCAAGATGAATGAGGCGGCGAAGGACGACCTGGTAAAACTGATCGAGATCGACGGTCAGGAATATCTGCGTTACCTGCCGATGCCGGTAAACATTGCATTGCTGAAAGGCTCCTTCGCCGACGATGACGGCAATATCAGCCTCGATCAGGAACCGGCGAATGTCGACATTTATGCCATGGCGGCGGCCGCCCACAATTGCGGTGGCAAGGTAATTTTCCAGGTCAAAGCTCGTGTTAAGAACGGCGAATTGTCGGCACGGTCGGTTCGCATTCCCGCAGCGATCGTCGATGCGATCGTTGTCGATAAGGATCAGCGGCAAGGCTATGACCTTTTCTACGATCCGGGCATATCCGGTGAGAAACCGGTCGCTGATCCGCGTCCTCCCATGCCGGCTTTTTCGGTTCGCCAGATTGTGGCGCGGCGGGCCCATGAGGAGTTGCGCGAAGGCGCCGTGATCAATTACGGTTTTGGCATCCCTGACGAAGTGGCCAGCATCGTGGCCGCCCGTGGCGAGCAAAAACTCTATTACCAGACGATCGAACATGGCACTTACGGCGGCAGGCTGCTCACCGGCAACCTTTTCGGCTACGCCCGTAATCCAAGCTGCATAATCGATGGACCCTCCCAGTTTGATTTTTATTCCGGCGGCGGCCTCGATATCGCATTTCTCGGCTTCGGCGAAATCGACCGCGAAGGCAATGTGAATGTCTCAAAACTCGGTGGACTTACAGTCGGCCCAGGCGGTTTCATCGATATTGCGCAAAACGCCCGAAAGGTCGTCTTTTGCGGCACGTTTGATGCCAAGGGCGCAAAGCTGAAACTGGGCGATGGCACGCTCAAGATTGGGCGGCCTGGTGCCGTGCGGAAATTGTTGGATCGGGTGGAACAGATCACCTTTTCGGGCCGTCAGGCCATCCTGCAAGGCCAGGAGGTTTACTACATCACCGAGCGCGCCGTCTTTCAGCTGAGATCCAATGGTGTTCATCTGACAGAGATCGCTCCGGGCATTAACCTCCAGTCAGACATCCTGGATCAGATGGGCTTTGCGCCGATTATTGAGCAGCCTCTCAAAACAATGAACGCCGACCACTTCCGGGATTGCTGGTAATGGACACGGTCAGGCTTGCCATCGTGGGTGCGGGGGTCATCGGCAAGCGGCACATGGCTGCGATCGCGGACACGCCTTGCGCTGAACTGGTGGCCATCGTTGACCCGTTACCGACGGTAAAGTCCTTGGCCGAAGCAAGCGGCATCCAATGGTTTGCTGATATCGAAGCCATGCTCGCCGCAGCGAAACCGGACGGGGTCATCGTCGCAACCCCGACCGAACACCATCTCGTACCCGTCCTTGCCGCAATGGATGCCGGCGCACATGTGCTCGTCGAAAAACCGATCACGCCAAGCCTGGCGCAAGCCGAAGAAATCATCACAAGATCGGCCACGACCCGCCGCCATGTTCTGGTTGGCCATCACCGGCGCCACTATCCGGTGCTGCCCAAGGCGCGCGAACTGGTGCAGGGCGGGGCGCTCGGGCAGCTTGTCGCCGTTAGCGGTCAGTGGAACGTAAAAAAGCCGCCGGCCTATTTCGAACCGGACTGGCGAAAAAAACGGGAAGCCGGCCCGGTTCTGACCAATCTCATCCATGAAATGGACAGCCTGCGCTTTATTTGCGGTGATATGGCCAGCATTTCCGCCGAAACGTCGTGCGATAATCTGGGTTATGAGAAGGAGGATGTGGCAGCAATAGTCGTCCGTTTTGCAAGCGGTGCGCTTGGTTCCTTTATCCTGTCCGACCAGACTCCTTCGCCATGGGCCTGGGAGCTTGCCACCGGTGAAAATCCGGCCTTTCCGCGATCGGCTCAAAACGCCTGCCGGTTCATGGGCACCAAGGCGGCGCTCGATTTTCCCAATCTGACATTATGGACCCACGAGGGCGGCGAACCCGACTGGAACCATCCGATGACAGCCCAAGTGATCGATCTTGATCTCGGCGACGCATTTGCAGCCCAGTGTCGTCACTTCTGCGCAGTGACCAAGGGTGACGAGGCGCCGTGCATCACGGCACGGGACGCGACCAAGACCTTGCAAGTGACCCTGGCGGTTTTCGAAGCCGCAAAAAGCGGAAAGCGGATTGACCTGTAATGGCCTTTAACCACATCGATACCCGCATCGATGGCACAACATTGTGGGTGACCATAAACCGGCCCGAGGCAATGAATGCGCTCGATGCGAGGGCCCATTGTGACTTGGAGATCATATTCGACAAATATGCGGGAAGACATGATTTACGCGTTGCGGTGATCACCGGTGCCGGAGATAAATCGTTTTGCGCCGGTTCAGACTTGAAAGCGCGCGAAACAGCCAGCGGTGATGAGCTTCCGGGCACCGGCTTTGCCGGGCTTGCAGAACGCTTCGATCTCCACAAACCGGTCATCGCTGCTGTCAACGGGTACGCAATCGGCGGTGGCTTGGAAATCGTGCTGGCATGCGATCTGGCAATTGCGGTTCGACATGCGAAATTCGGTTTTCCAGAACCCAAAGTTGGACTCGCTGCAACCGGCGGCCTGCATCGCTTGGCACGCCAGATGTCTCTAAAGCACGCCATGGAGATTGCTCTGACTGGCAAAATGTTTAGCGCCGAGGAAGCTTGCCGGTTCGGGCTGATCAATCAGGTGGTGGATGCCGGGGAGCTTTCATCGGCCGTGGATGCCTGTATTGCAGAATTGAACCGGTGCGCACCGCTATCGCTGCGGGCAACGAAACAAATGATGCTCGACGGTCTTTCGGCAGGCTCACTCAAAATGGCGTTCGAGTTGCGCTATGGCGCGCTGGACGACATGCTGGCGAGCGATGATGCGCGAGAGGGGCCGCGGGCGTTCATCGAAAAGCGCACACCGGTTTGGCAAGGACGCTAGTCAGCGGGGAGATCATGTCGGACTTTTACGTTCAGGTCGGAGAAACGGTCAGCTTCACCAAAACGGTGTCGGAAAGCGACGTGTATTTGTTTGCGGGTATAACCGGGGATTTCTCTCCCAACCACGTCAACAAGGCCTATATGGAAAAATCAAAATACGGGAGACTGATGGCCCACGGAGCTCTAATGGTCGGATTCATGTCCACCGCATCCACAATGGCCGTCGCCAATACCCGCGAAGCCGATGAAACGCCCGTATCGCTCGGCTATGATCGCCTGCGGTTTCTAAAACCCGTGTTCATAGGCGACACGATTACGGTGCATTACGAATTCACCGCGATCGATCCGGAAGCGAAACGCTCGACTGCCGATGTCAGAATAACCAATCAGGACGGCGAACTCACAACCGTCGGTCAGCATATTCTGAAATGGGTTCCCAACGAATGATGGCGACTCGATGAGTTTCGATCTTGGCGGCCAGACTGTCATCGTCACCGGCGCTGCGCGTGGCATTGGACGTGCGATTTCGCGCAGATTTGCCGAACTTGGTGCGAAGGTCTCCGGCTGGGACCTTGATATTGGGCCAATTGCCGGAGACACCGCCTTTGTCCACACCGTCACGGCCGATGTGACGGATGAAGCCTCGGTTGACGCGGCCTTCTGTGCCAGCAAGGCAGCATTGGGCGAGGTTTCCGTCCTGATCGCCAATGCCGGAGTGAATGGCCCGACCATGCCGGCGTGGGACTACACGCTCGACGATTGGAACCACGTAATCAACGTCGATCTGACCGGGGTGTTTGTGACCACCCGACCGGCCGTCATTCACATGCGTGAAACAGGCTATGGGCGCATCGTCATCGTCGCATCGGTGGCCGGCAAGGAGGGTAATCCCGGCGCTTGTGCCTATGGCGCTGCAAAAGCTGGCGTCATCGGTTTTGCCAAGGGATTGGCGCGGGAACTCCAGCCAGCCAACATCACTGTCAATTGCATTGCCCCGGCAATCATACAAACGGATCTGCTTGACGAGATGGATCCGGACTATATCGCCGAAAAAAAGGCGCGCATTCCGATGAACCGCTTCTGTACGGTCGAGGAAGTCGCCGACATGACGGCTTGGGCGGCGAGCCCGCGCTGCTCCTTTACGACGGGGCAGGTTTTCGACGTCACCGGTGGTCGGGCAACCTATTGAACATCACGGCCGATCTCACGCGGCTTTGCGTGCACCAGGTCACGCTGATGGAGCAGTGCGACTTCCGCCGGGCGGTGGAATGTCTGGCCCGCAACGGCGTCACCAAGACCGCGGTGTGGCGCGACAAACTTGACACAATCGGGGTCACCGCTGCGGCGTCGATCCTGCGTGACCGTGGCGTTGAAGCCGTCGCGCTTTGTCCAGGTGGTCTGCTAACCCATCGTGACCCGACTGCGTTTCACAATGCGCTTGGCGACAACCGCCGCTGGCTCGATCAAGCGGCGGCGATCGGGGCCGGATCGTTGATCACAATAACCGGCGGATTGGGTGAGGATGAAACGGATTTGCGATTTGCCCGGGATCGAGCGCTGGAGGGGTTGGCCATGCTTGTTTCGGATGCGCGCGCCGCCGGGATCCGGCTTGCGCTTGAGCCCCTGCATCCGATGGTGTGCGGCTACCGCTCGGTGATCTCGACGATGCGCGAAGCTAACACCTGGCTTGACCAGCTCAATGCCGACGATGTGATGGGGATCGCGCTCGATACCTACGCGGTTTGGTGGGAGCCAGATCTGCAACAGGAAATCACTCGGGCCGGCGACCGGATCATAGCCTTTCATGTCAGCGATTGGCTGGCCGATCCTTCCGATGTCAGGCTCGACCGCGGCATGCCCGGCGATGGCCTGATCGATCTTCCGTTAATTCGTCGTTGGGCCGAGGCAGCGGGATATCGCGGCCCGATCGAAGTGGAAATTTTTTCTGAGCAGGATTGGTGGAAGCGCGATCCCGACTTAGTCGTGCAGACGATCCTGCATCGATATGGCTGCGCATTCTGAGGCAACCAACGCACCCGGATAATTTTGTTCCGGAAAAAATTGATGCGGATTTAGATGTTCGCTTATCGGTATTCGGCGCCTCAGTAGTGTGATTTGATGCCTCAAACATGTCTGGAAGTGCAAAAATGCACTTTGCTGCCAGTAAACGGCGGCTCGCATCGCCGTTCACATTGACTCGCTCCAATCTCAGCGTCGAGTATTCGCGTCAGAAAAACAAGGCGATGATTGGTCGCGGTGCCGTTTTTTTGCACATTGGAGGTGTTTGTTGCTCGAGATCAAGGGTGTCGAGTCAGGATACGGAAAGCTCAAGATCCTGCGCGGTATCAATATGTCGGTGCCGAAGGGATCGATTGTGTCGCTTTTAGGAGGCAATGGGACCGGGAAATCGACACTCCTCAAGGCGATATCCAGGCTCCTTCCGGTGTGGGCCGGGGAAATCCTGTTCGATGGCGAGCCGATCCATAATCTAAAGCCGCATGAAATTGTCCGAAGGGGACTGGTCCAGGTCACGCAAAGCAAGGATGCCTATCCCGGCATGACGGTCGAGGACAATTTGAAGGTCGGGGCGTTCAGCCGGTCCGACAAGGCGGGCATTCGGCAGGATCTGGAACGGGTCTATGCGCTCTTTCCCGTTCTCAAGCAACGACTGAAGCAGATGTCCGGGACACTATCGGGGGGCGAGGTTCAGATGCTGGTCATCGGCAGGGGTTTGATGGCGCGACCGAAGATGATCATGCTTGACGAGCCAAGTTCTGCATTAGCTCCAAAGGTTGTGTTCGATATTTTCCGCGTAATAAACATGATTCGCAAAGAAATGAATATGACAATATTGTTGGTCGAGCAAAATGTAAGGATGGCATTGCTATTGTCTGATTATGGATATGTTATCCGGGACGGGGTAATTCATATCGAGGGTAAAGCATCCGAAATGATCGATGATGATAATCTTCGACAATCGTATCTCGGTGGCACCGTAGCGGACACAAACGTCGCGGCGTTGAGTTGAAAAACGGATCGGATTAGTCTCATGTTTTTCGATTTTCTCATTGTCGGCCTCTCCATTGGTATCGTTTATGGCATCGTGGCGCTTGGCATTTCACTTATTTATTCCGGGTTAGATATTGTTCATTTCGCCCACGGCGAGATCTTCATGCTGGGCGCGTTCATTGGCCTGGTATTATTCAATACTGTCGGGCTTCCCTATCCCGTTGCCTTGATCATGGCGATGATCGCTACTGCCGTAATCGGGGTTGTCATCGAGCGAGTTTTTTACCGGCGACTGACGCGTTCGGGCGGCGGCTACACAGTTGCCGGCATGGGCATGATCATCGTCGGATTTGGCATGGCGATCATATTACAGAACATCGCGTTTCTGGCGTGGGGCGCAACCAGTTTCGGCTACGATCCGATTTACGGGCCGCCGGTCGATTTGGGCGGCATCAGCCTGCCTAGGAGCTATCTCTGGATCATGGTCGTCGCGATCACTCTGATGACGATTCTGAACTTCTTTTTGAAACACACCAAACTTGGCCTGGCGGTGCGCGCGGTGGCGGCGAACAAGGAAATTGCATCGCTCATGGGCATCAATGTGCCGGTGATGATTTCGGTGATCTTTGGCGTTGCGTGCGCGCTTGGCGCAGCCGGTGGCGTACTCATCGGACCGATCAATTTTGTAAGCGTTGAAATGGGCTACCTGATGCTTATCAAGGCTTTTTCCGCGGCCGTTATCGGCGGATTTGGCAGCTTGCCCGGAGCAATCCTCGGCGGCCTGATTGTCGGTGTCGCCGAAACATTTGGTGCCGCGTATATTTCCGGAAGCCACAAGGATATTTACGCTTTTATTCTTCTTATTCTGGTATTGATGATCAGGCCCTCTGGTATAATGGGGGTTATCGTAAAGGTAAAAGCGTGAATCGGTGACGTTAAATCTTAAACCTGTGGCGGATCAGTCACAAAACAATGGGAGTGAAAATCATGAAAAGAACATTAACGGCTGCCATCGCCGCCTCGTTATTTGGGGCAGGGCTGTTGGCCAGTGGCGCGGCGATGGCCGGCGAAATCAGAATTGGCGTGACGCTGCGCATGATATCCGAAAATGGCGAAAAACAAGGCGAGATGATCAAAGACGAATTTGCAGCGATCAACGCCGCCGGCGGCATCAATGGTAACACGATCAAGCTGACGCTGCTTAACGACGAGTGCAAGTCGGACAAGGGCGTCGCCAACGCCAACCGGCTCGTCTATCAGGAGCAGGTGCACCTGCTGATCGGATCGTCCTGCTCGTCCGTTACGCTTCCGATCGTGGCTGTGACGGCGCAGGCTGAAACCCCGCAGATCATTCCCCATTCGACCAGCGCGGCGATTACGCAACAGAACTCGGAGTGGGTTTTCCGCGTGCCGATTTCGTCGCGTTTCTACAAGGGCGTGATGGCCAAATACATCGGCGACAAGGTTGGTACCAAGGTGGCATATGTCTACGTGGCCGACGAGGCGTCACGAGCGGAGACCCTCGGGCTCGTCGGCTTGATGCGCGACATGTATGGCGTCGAGCCGCTCTTTTTGGAACAGAGTCAGGAGAAGGAAATCGATTTCCGTGCCAACCTGTTGAAGATCAAGGATCTGAACCCGGATCTCATCTTTATTGCCGGTCAGGCGGAAGCGATCGCGCGGTTCCTGGTGCAGTCCTACGAGGTTGGCATACCGGATACGGTTGCCCGAGCGGGGTCGTCAGCGGTTTCCAACGCGCCGGCTGCTATTCTCGCTGGAGATGCCGTCAAGGGCGTGTTTTTTTCCGCCGCCTATTCGGACTCCGATACGCGTCAGATCGCGCAGGACTTTAACAAGATGGTCCGCGAGCGCTATGGCATCAACAGCGTCGACCATGATTTCAGCCAGGCTTGGGATCTGCTGCAAATCGTCAAACTGGCATTGGCCAATGCGGACCTGAAACTGACCGACGATTCGCTGGCCGCCGATCGCACTGCCATTCGCGACGCGATTGCCGGTATCGAGAACTATGAAGGCCTTGCTTCAGGCCCGATCAGTTTCTGCGCGGCGCCGACACCGCAATGCCGCGACGGGAACCGGACCCCAGTTCTGATTTCCTATGTCAAGGGCGGCAAGGACTTCGAAGTCGAGGTTCTTGACCGTGTCACCATGCCGATCGATTTCGGTCTGTGATCATCGGACGAGTCATGCTGGGGGCGGCTTATGCACGTCGCCCCCGGCAGCCCGAACGCCAGACGCGATATTCCACCGCCACCAATTGGCGCATCGATGACAAGACAGATGAAGATCGGGCGTAGGCCACGCCGAAGCGTGAAATGAGCAAGATTATTTCAGCACTTCAAGCATTTATCGCCGGGATGAAAGCGATTCACCCCGCGCTACCCTGGGCGGTGTCTTTCGGGCTGCTGTCCACGTTTCCTTTCCTTGCCCAAAACCTGTATCAGATTTACCTGATGAACCTGATCGGCATCATGATCATTCTGGTCATCGGTCTGAATATTGTGAAGGGGTTTGCGGGGCAGGTCACGATCGGCCATATTGGGCTCTATGCGGTGGGCGCATATTCCTCGGCCGTGCTCGCGGTAAATTTCGATTTCCCGTTTCTTCTCGCCCTGCCGGCGTCAATTTTGATAACGATGCTCGCCGGCGTTATCGTCGGTATTCCATCCTTTCGTCTTGAAGGCGCCTATCTTGCATTGGCGACGCTCGGATTTGCCGAGTCGGTTCGGATCTACGCCGCCGTTACCGATTACCTCGGCTCGACGTCGGGATTTGGCGGCATTCCTCCTCCGGTAATCTTCGGGTTCGAGTTCAACATATATAGTGAATACTATTATCTCGTTATGCCGATCGCCCTATTGGCGATCTACATTTCCTTCGCGATTTTGAAATCTTCAACCGGCCGCGCTTTTACCGCCGTTAGGGAAGATACAATAGCAGCGGCGGCGGCGGGCGTGAATGTCAAGCGCTACAAGCTGTTCGCATTCGTGCTAGGCGCGGCCTATGCGGGTTGTGCCGGCTCGCTGTTCGCCCACATGGCGCCGGGATACATCCACCCCAACAATTTCACGGTGATCGAGATGGTCACCCTTTTGCTGATGGTGGTTCTGGGCGGACTGGGGAATATCTGGGGAGGCATAATTGGGGCAGTAGTCGTGACGATAATTTTTGATCTAACACGGGAATGGTATTATTACCAATTACTTATGTTTGGCTCAGTTATAGTTGGAACCGTAATGTTCATGCCCAAGGGAATAGGAGGAATAATTGATCGTTATTTGGTCAGCAAGCGATTTGTTGCCGCGAGGGAAAAAAGCCGTGGCATCTCGACCGGGGTGGCCGAATAAATGGGGGATGCCACGGGAAATACGGCCATTTTGTTGGAAACAAAGGGATTGTGCAAGAATTTTGGTGGATTGCACGCGATCTCCAACCTTGATTTCCGGTTACGGCAGGGCGAGATGCGTGGGCTGATCGGCCCCAACGGATCCGGTAAAAGCACATTTTTCAATCTGATTTCCAGCGTCTATCCGCCGACTTCTGGGTCGATCTTTTTCGGCGGTCAGGACATCACCTGGTTGGCGCCCCATAAGATTGCCGGGCTTGGGGTGGCGCGAACCTTTCAATTATTGCGGAACTTCAATGAGATGACCGTGCTCGACAACCTTCGGGTCGGTCAGCACATGCATGTCAAATATTCCCTCCTGCAGGCGGTTCTTGGCTCCCGGAAGGTTGCCTTCGAGGAAAAGCGAATCAGGGAGGAAATGATGGAGCTTCTCACCTTCATCGGACTTGCCGATTTCGCTGAAATACCGGCCTCGGAACTGTCGGGCGGCCAAAGACGGCTTTTGGCGCTGGGCCGGGCGATGGCGATGAAGCCGAAGCTTCTGATGCTGGACGAACCGGCGGCGGGCTTGTCTCCGGTCAATGTGGACAATCTGCTGGAAATCGTCTCGGCGCTGCAGAAGCGATACCAATTGACGGTCATCATCATTGAGCACATCCTCAAGGTGGTGATGGAAATGTGCGAAAGCGTAACCGTTCTCGATCACGGCCAGAAAATTGCCGAAGGCACGCCACAGGAGATCAAGGACGATCACGCGGTTATTGAAGCTTATCTCGGCAGGGAAATGGATGATGATGAGGTCCGACGGGCGATGGCCGTTTAGTCCTGTCAGCTAGTCTCCCGGGCTTCCGCTCGTTCGATGATTGGGACCGGGATGGTGCGAGCCACAGCGGGTCCCCGTTCGGGCTTCCTTGAGCCGAAGGTCTTATCCCCACCGAAGCTGCCCTGGCTCCTGTCAGGAAAAAACGCATTACTATGAAGACCTCATACCACTGAGCGCAATGAGTGATTCACGCCAGGGATTCCCAAGGGGCCTGATCTCTGACCCAATTTGGTGAACCAGGGAGGTTGGCAATGGCAGCGCCTGTCGACTTGCGGGACGACTTTGACCGCGCCGCATTGCGGCGCCTGGCGAAGACGACCGGGGGCGCGACGCAGAGTCGTCGCATTTTTGGGCTTGGCCGAGGTCTACGATGGTGGGAGTGGGACGGATTCGGCGCGGATCGGCGGCGTTGTCCGCAGATCATTAGCTACCGGTTTCTGCGCTTCAACGCACGCCGGCCGGATGGCACATGTCCCCGAGACACTCTAAGCGATATAATGAGCGATTGGGAGCGCCGGCTCAAACTGGACTTGCTTCGCAAAAGTGGAGAGCACCTACTGAAACTGGAGGTGTTCTATGGGACGCGGAATCAGGTTTACGACGGAGTTCAAACGCGAGGCGGTGCGCCTGGCGCTAAGCGGTGGCCGGCCACGGGCTGAGATCGCGGAGGACCTTGGGGTCGGTCTGTCATCGCTGGCACGCTGGATCGGTCAATTTCGCGATGAAGAGATGCCGCCAGAGATCAAGGACGGCCTGCAGGCCGAGTTGAAGCGGCTACGCAAAGAGAATGCGGTTCTCCGGCAGGAGCGTGACATTCTAAAAAAAGCCGCGACCTTCTTCGCGAAGGAGGGAAGTCGATGAGGTTCGCGCTCATTGATGCCAAGAAGGCCGAATTTCCCGTGAGGACGATGTGCCGGGTTCTGGAGGTCAGCGAGAGCGGGTTCTTTTCATGGAAAGGGCGGCCTGCCAGTCAGCGCCAGCGGGGCGACATGATCTATCTGGCGCATATTCGGACCGCCTTCGAGTTATCGAACAGAACCTATGGTAGCTCGCGCATGCACCGTGAGCTTGTAGATGAGGGCTTGCCCATAGGACGCCGCCGGACAGCTCGCCTGATGCGTGAAAACGGCCTGGCCGCGCGCCAGAAGCGTCGTTTCAAACGAACCACGGACAGTGCGCATTCCTGGCCGGTTGCGCCCAATCTGCTGGACCAGGACTTCGCGGCGGAGGCGCCGGACCAGAAATGGAGCGCCGACATCTCCTACATCTGGACCACCGAGGGATGGTTGTATCTGGCTGTGCTCATCGATCTCTTCTCACGGCGTGTCGTCGGCTGGGCAGTCAGCGACAGGCTGAAGAAGGATTTGGCGCTGCGTGCCCTGCGTATGGCGCTTGTCACGCGACACCCACCCAAGGGCCTGATCCATCATTCCGACCGCGGTAGCCAGTATTGCTCAATCGACTATCAGGCGGTGCTGAAAAAACATGGCTTGCTGATCTCGATGAGTGGAAAGGGCAACTGCTACGACAACGCTGTAGTCGAGACGTTCTTCAAGACCATCAAGTCCGAACTGATCTGGCCGGTCGCCTGGCAGACCCGCAGCCAAGCCGAGAACGCGGTGGCCAGATACATCGACGGGTTCTACAATCCGATCCGGCGGCACTCGACGCTCGGCTACCAGAGCCCGGTCCAGTTCGAGATGGCAGACCGGGAGTG
>Ga0209988_10000758_pt1 | contig 20423 bp, 17 predicted proteins | sample N075metaG_FD_183115 | JGI IMG/M metagenome (GOLD analysis project Ga0209988, IMG submission 183115) | Deep subsurface microbial communities from Kermadec Trench to uncover new lineages of life (NeLLi) - N075 metaG (SPAdes) (version 2) | ecosystem: Environmental > Aquatic > Marine > Ocean trench... | reverse complement strand
GGCCGACAGTGGCGACGCACCGACAACAATCAAGCCAGTCCGCGAAACAGACTGTGTGGCACGGCCGAGCGAGCGATAGCGAGCTCGCCCGTGAGAAACGCCCGTACACCCGCACCGAACATTTCGACGCAACCACGGGCGAGGTCGCTCGCGCTCCCTCGGCCGTGCCACCCGGTCACTGTCCGGTACTACCAAAACCGCCGGAACCGCGCGTCGTCTCGTCAAGCTCGTCGACTTCCTCGATTACCGCTCTCGCCACCGGTGCGACGATCATCTGCGCGATACGCATCTTCGGCTCGACCACGAACGACTTCTTGCCCAGGTTGATCAGCGCCACCACCACCGCCCCGCGATAGTCCGAATCCACGGTCCCCGGCGCGTTGGGAATCGACAGCCCGTGTTTCGTCGCCAGCCCGCTCCGCGGGCGGATCTGCGCTTCGTAGCCGGCCGGCAACGACATCGCGAATCCGCAGGGGATCTTCACGATCTCACCGGCCTCGATCGTCACGGCATCTTCCAACGCGGCATGCAGATCCATACCCGCCGCGTGCGGGCTCTGGTACTCCGGCAGCACCGCCAGCGGCGAAAGCCGTTTGATCCGGACGGGGACCGGGTCCATTCAGACGACCTCCACGATCTCGAAGCGTCTCTGGCCGCGGGGCAGATCGACCATCACCGTCTCACCGACGCGTGCCTTCATCAATGACATGCCCATCGGGGAGTTCGGCGTCACCTCGACGTAGTCCGCGTCGGTGTCGGAGAGCTCGCCGACCAGCCGGTAGAGATTCTCCTTGCCGGAGTCGGTATCGCGGAGACGAACGGTCGCGCCGATAAAGACCATTCCCTCGGGCAGCTCGGTGTCGTCGATGACGACCGCTCCGGCGAGCTTCTCCTCGAGGTCCCGGATCTTGCGTTCGTTGTGACCCTGGTCTTCCTTGGCGCAGTGGTACTCGGCGTTCTCTTTCAGGTCGCCCAGTTCGCGAGCCCGACCGATCCGGTCCGAGAGCGTCTTGCGCAGCTTCTTGAACTCCTCGAGCTGTTTCTCGATGCGGGCCTTGTCTTCGGCGGTCATGTAGTTCATGTGCGTCGTCTACGATCGAAACAGCAGGAGGGTCAACGCCAGGACCGCCACGAAGCTCGTGGCGATCGAGACGAACAGCATCATTTTCGCCCGGTCGGAGCCGTGCGCCGCCGCCAGCGGCTTGCCGCCCCGTGTGCCGTAACCCACGCATCGCAACGGCAGGCGGGCGAGGCTCTGCTTCCAGCCGACGATGGTCTTTCCCCGACACACCTGCCACGCGGAGAGGTTGACGAGGAACGCGACGGCAATGATGTAACCGAGCAGCCCCTGCTTCCAGTCGCCGGTGGCGATCGCGATCAGCCAGACGCCGAACGCGCCGATCATCAGGATCCCGATGTACACGCCGCCGTCCATGTTTGCCGGCGGCCGCGGCGGCGTCTTGTGATGGGACTTCGTCATCGCAGCCAACATCTTAGCATGCCGTCAGGCGGCGGCGGTCACCTGCGGCGGCGTGACGAGCCGCCGCACGGTCTCGGCGACGAGTTTCGCCTGTGTACCGCGGCGGCCCGGCGAGAGCTCGTTCATCGTGCGCTGGATGGAGCCCGGATCCGGCGCGGGCTGCTCCCAGACGTGGATATCGGGGTGGGCCGTGGGCCGGATTGCCTCGGTGTCGTAGGCCAGCTGTTCGTGAAGCTTCTCGCCCGGGCGTGCCCCGGTAAACACGATCTCGATGGTGTCCGGGCCGTAGCCGTGCAACGCGATGAGGCGGCGGGCGAGATCGACGATCCGGATCGGCACGCCCATGTCGAGCAGGAAGACGCCGCTGGCGCGTGTGCGCGGATCAACGAGCGCCGCCGACTGGATCACCAGCGAGGCGGCCTCGGGAATCGTCATGAAGTATCGCGTCATTCGCGGATCGGTGACGGTCAGAGGCCCGCCCTCGGCGAGCTCCCGTGTCCACACGTCCAGGACGCTGCCCGTCGAGCCGATCACGTTGCCGAACCGTACGACCGAGAATCCCGTGTCCGAGCGCTGGTTGAGATGCTGCACGTACAACTCCGCCAGCCGTTTTGTCGCGCCCATGATCGAGCTGGGGTTGACGGCCTTGTCGGTCGAGATCAGGACGAACCGTTCGGCGGCATTCGCGTGTGCGGCGTCGGCGACGGCCATGGTCCCGAAATAGTTGTTGTCAACCGCGGCGGCCGGATGATCCTCCATCATCGGGACGTGCTTGTGCGCGGCGGCGTGGAAGATCACGTGCGGACGCAGGCGGCGGAAGTGCTCCATCGTGGCTTCGGCGTCGACAATGTCGTGCAGCAGTGCCGTGCGGGCGAGTTCGGGCGCCGACCGCGCGATCTGCCTGTCGATCTCGAACAGCGCGTTCTCGGATCGCTCGACGAGAATCAGCTCCGCGGCGTCGTATCGGCTGACGATGCGAGCCAGCTCGCCGCCGATCGACCCGCCCGCGCCCGTAATAAGGACGCGGCGCCCGGCGATGACGCGGCGGACCGCCTGTCGATCGATGTGCCTCGGAGCGCGGTTCAGCAGGGCACCCGGATCTATCTCCAGGTGGCTCCGCGGACCGATGCCGGCCACCTGGTCCTCCAGGGTCGGCATGAACCGGTCAGCGACCCCGAGCCTTCGAAGCCGGGTGCGGGTGGCGGTGACGAGCCGGTCCATGACCGCCGGAAACGTCACCAGCGCCAGGTCCGGCCGCGTGCGGGCCACGATGGCATCCAGCTCACGCAACGTACCCAGCACCGCAGGTCCCGCGGGCTCCCGACCCGCGGACACGACCCAGCCCAGGCTCACCGGGCGATCGACCATGAGATCGAGCTGCCGTTCGAGACGTCGGCAGCACTCGGCGGTTCCGATCATGATCGCACGCGGCGGCATAGCCGTTACTTATCGGCCATCCGGCCCTTCGGCTTCACCACCGAGTCGTGAGACGGCCATCGATGCCGCAAGACCCAGCCCCGCGAGGCCCAGGGCCCCGGCGAGACGAAGCGGTGTGGGGCTGGCGGCTTCGAGCACCTCGTCACCTGCGTCCTGCAACACCGCCGGCGAAGGCTGCTGGAACGGCCAGAGCCCCACCACGGCCCCCAGCAGCAGACCGAGCAGGAATCCGAGTGTGGCACGCGGGAACCGGTCAAGGCACAGCTTCACGACGTTGCTCACACCGACGATGCCGACGATGACGCCGACCCCGACGGGAACGATCACCTTGAGTGTCACCGCCGCCGCCGCCCAGTCGCGGGCGGACGCGGCATCGGCGGCGGCCGCGATCGCGCCCAGGATCACGATGTACTGGCCAAGCACCAGCAGCAGGTAGCTGCCGGAGAGCCCGGGCAGGATCATCGCGGCGCCACCCGCCACCCCGGCCAGCAGCAGCATTGCCATCGCGGCAGTGCCGTCGGTCGCGGAAACGGATTCATCCGACGCACCTCCCGAACCGTGGACGACCACCAGCGCGACCATCGCGAGAATCCCGACGATCGACGCGACCACGACCGTCGGGTCCGCGGGTTTCACCATCTTCCACAGCAGCGGCACACCGCCGAGCGTGAGGCCGATGAAGAGGCTGTACATGATCCACTGGTGATACACGACGAGGTCCTTGACCGTCCCGGCCAGGGTCACGATCGCGGCCACCGCACCGAATCCCACGCAGGCCAGCAGGACGATCGACCGCAAGCGGAACCGGAAGGTCGAGATCTCCGCCACCGCCCGGATGAACCGCGGGTAGATACCGGCGGCCAGGAGCATGGTTCCGCCGGAGATCCCCGGAACGAGGTTGGCCAGGCCCATCAGTACGCCACCCATCGCGCCGCGTGCGGCCAGGACGGGCGTGCTCCCGCCGTGGGTATCTGGTTCGGACATCCGGTACTCCGTGAATGACAGTCGGATATCGTATCCGCTGGGCCTGTAAGCGGAGGTGCTCGATGAACGTGCTCGTGACGGGTGGTGCAGGCTACATCGGTTCCCACGCCGCATTGCGACTGTTGAACGACGGCCACGCCGTCACCATCGTCGACGACCTGTCCCGCGGGAACCGCGGCGCCGTCGACGCGTTGTTACCGCTCGGCGATGCGTGCTTCGTCGAGATCGGGCTCGCCGACCGGGCGGGGCTCGAACGCGTCCTGGGCGACCGGTCGATCGACATGGTCATGCACTTCGCGGCCAAGGCCTATGTCGGTGAGTCGGTACGGATCCCGCTGCAGTACTACCGCACCAACACAGCGGGCGCGTTGACACTGCTGGAGGCAATGGTCTCCTGCGATGTCAAACGGCTGGTCTTCTCCAGCACCTGCGCGACCTACGGCGAGCCGTCGCCGGACTTCATACCCATCACCGAGCGGTGTCCGCAACAGCCCGTCAACCCCTACGGCCGCTCCAAGCTCGTCGTGGAGCAGATCCTCCGCGATCACCAGCGCGCCGTCGGCGACGGATTCGCATTCACGGCCCTGCGTTACTTCAACGTGGCCGGCTGCGACGCCGGTGGTCGGCTCGGTGAGGATCATGACCCCGAGACCCACCTGGTCCCGATCTGTCTGCAGGCGGCGCTGGGCCAACGGGAGCGTGTCGCGATCTTCGGCACCGACTACGATACCCCCGACGGCACCTGTATCCGCGACTACGTGCACGTGGAGGACCTCATCGACGCCCACGTGATGGCGATGGACGCGATGAAGCCCGGCCAGGCGCTGGCGTACAACGTCGGTATCGGGAACGGCGTCTCGGTCCGCGAAGTCATCGACGCCGCCCACCGCGTCACCGGCGTCAACTTCGCCGTCACCGAGGGCGACCGCCGCCCCGGCGACCCACCGACGCTGTACGCCGACCCGTCACGGATCAAATCGGAATTAGGCTGGTCCGCGCGGCATACCGACCTCGACGAGATCATCGCAACGGCGTGGACGTGGCTCAAGACGCATCCGCAGGGATATGCTAGTCTATAACGTGCTGACTAGCATATCTCTCCTGGAGGCCCGAACCCCATGCCGAAGGCGAACCTGACCCAGTACTCGCTTCTTGGGCTGCTCAACATGCGGCCCCGAACCGGCTACGACATCAAGCGATTCGTGGCGGACACCATGGGCCACTTCTGGAACGAAAGCCAGCGTTGGGTGTACGTGACGCTCGACCAGCTCGATGCCGACGGCCTGGTTACCGGCCGTTCCGACGATCACGGTGAGCGCGAGCGGGTCGTCTACCGGATCACGAAGAAGGGCCAGGCAGCGTTGCGGGCGTGGCTCGCCGAACCGCCCCGGCCGCTGAAGGTCCGCGACGAGTTGCTCCTGAAGGTCATGCTCGGCGGCACGCGGCACGTCCAACAACACAAGCAGGAGATGCTCGAACGCCACAAGGCGATCAGCAAGGCACAGGCCGCACTGCCGGACATGGACGTCGATGCCGCGACCCGCCGACAACTCGGACTCACCCTGGACCTCGGCCGCCGCGTCACCGCAGCCCACCTGGCGTGGTGCGATGACACGCTGAAGGCCCCTAAGGGCCGTCGACGCTAGCGCGGCGTTCTCGCGACAACCCAACCGTCACAACCGTCATGGCTTCACGCTCTTGGGGAGAGCGCGCGGCCCGACAGGAAGCATCTCTTGGGCACGACGCACAGTTGGACCGGGACTCTCAAATCATATCGTTTGCATGTCAAGAGAACGACGACAGCAAAACGACAGGAGCCCGACCTTGAACACCAAGCGAAATCACAAGCGAGCAATCATGATGGGCCTCGCCGGTGCGACGATCATGTCACTGATCGGCCCCCGCCCGCTGTTCGTGAAAACCGCCTACGCCGACTCTCCCTCGCCCCAGCTGGTCAAGCTCGTGGTGAGCGAGGCCGACGCGGGCACCTTCGAATTCGCACCCGTCCTGGTCGCACGCGACCTGAACGACTGAACCCCTCGGGAACCTCTTCTCTGAGCCCTCTCTTGACTCTCCTGTCAGCGCGGTGGCCCGTGTCTACGACTCGGGCCGCCGTTTTTTTTGCCTCGTGTCCGGGTACGCTGTGTTCATGCGTATGCTCGGCATGGCCCTGGCGGCGATCCTGACGACGCCCGTGTGGGCGCCGCCGGTGCCCGACGCGGACGAGCCGGCGTTGCGGGTGCTCGTCTTCAGCAAGACCGCCGGGTTCCGGCACGAGTCGATCCCGGCGGGCGTCGCGGCGCTGCGGGCAATGGGGGCCGCCGACGGTTTCGACGTCGTCGCCACCGAGGACGCGGCGGTCTTCACCGACAGCGGGCTTGGCGGCTTCGACGCCGTCGTGTTCCTGTCCACGACCGGCGACGTGCTCGACGAATCTCAACAGGCCGCATTCCGACGCTACATCGCCAGGGGGGCCGGTTACGTCGGCATCCACGCCGCCGCCGACACCGAGTATGACTGGCCCTGGTACGGGCGGCTGGTGGGCGCGTACTTCGCGAGCCATCCCAGGGTCCAGGAAGCGACGGTCGTCGTCACCGACCGCACGCACCCGTCCACGAGCATGCTGCCACAGCGGTGGACGCGAACCGACGAGTGGTACAACTACAAGGCCGGCCCGCGTGACGAAGTACACGTGCTCGCGTCGCTCGACGAGCGCAGCTACAAGGGCGGCGCGATGGGCGGCGAACACCCGATCGCATGGTGCCACCAGTTCGACGGCGGGCGGGCGTGGTACACCGGCGGCGGGCACACGAACGCAAGCTGGGCCGAACCGATGTTCATCGAGCACGTCCGCGGCGGCATCCTGTGGGCGGCCGGAGCGATCACCGACCAACACGGGCCGCGATGATCACGTCAAAGCTGTCGTCGACGGCGTCGAGCGGCTGAACATAGACGGTCCCCGCGTCGTCGACGGCGTCGGGCACTCGCGCGTAGATCTCGATGGTCGCGAACCCGACTTCGACCAAGGCGTCACGCAGCTCCGGGACACTCCAGAGACGCCAGTCGTACGTGAACGCGTCGCGTAGCGACTGCTCGACGACGCCGTCGCGTCGAACCTCGAAGTGCATCGCGTTGCGCACTCGTCCGGTCAACGGGTCGGCCCGACACTGCTCCCAGGTGTACACGACGACGCTGCCGTCGGGCAACGGATGCTCGACATCGGACGACCCTGCCAGGAACGCCGATTCACCACCGTAGAGATCACAGGCGAACAGGCCCCCCGGCTCCAGGCGACTCCGCGTGTGGCCCAGATACGCGAGCAGGTCCGAACGCGTGTGCAGTTCACCGATCGAGAAATTGCCGGCCCAGATGACGTCGGCGGCGTGCCGGGTCGCATCGGTGTCGCCAACGACGTCGCCTGCAACGACCTCGATCGCGTCGCAGCGCTGGATCCGTGCCAACGATTCGGCATCACGATCGACGGCGATCGCACGACCGCCGTCCACGTGTCGCGTCCACTCGACGCTGATCGCCGCGGTGCCGCAGAAATCCTCGCCCAGCACACGCGGCGTGCCGCCGTGGATCGCGACCAGTTGCGGGACCAGTTCCGGCGGCGACTGCACGCACAGCTCGTAGAGTTTGTGACGGTCGAGTTCCACGACCGGGTACGATACAGGGCATGGGACTTGCCGACCTTCGAGCCCAGGCCACGCGACGCACGCCCCGGCAGATGGTCGAGCACCTTGGCAGCTTCGAGTTGGATCTGAAGTTCTCGGCGGGGATCTGGTTCTTCACGCCGCCATCCAGCAGGTTTCACGAGAAGTACCAGCCGGAGTTGTCGATCGAGCAGCGGCTCGACATCGCGGCCGGGCTTGCCGACGACGGGTTGGTCGGTCTCGAAGCGCACTACCCCAACGAGGTCAACCAGGACAACCTCGACCTCTGGAAGTCGTTCACCGCCGACACCGGCATCCGGTTGATCACGGTCATCCCGCTGCTGTTCTGGGACGAGCAGTTCGAGTGGGGCTCGCTGTCGAATCCGATTCCCGATCGGCGTCGTGCCGCCGTCGATCGAGTCACCCGGGCGTTGGCGCTCAACCGCGACCTCGACACCGACTTCGCCGTCGTCTGGCCGGGTATCGACGGCTACGAGAATCCGCTCGGCGTCGACTTCGCGGCGATGCGGGCGCGGTTCGCCGACGGCTTGATCGAAGCAATGGACGCTGTTCCGGGCGTGCGGATCGCGTTTGAGCCAAAGCCCTACGAACCGCGCGGCCGGATCCTCTTCGGGACGACGGCCGAAGGCGTGCTGCTGGGTCGGCAGGTCGAGGCCGGGCTGAGCTCGGCCGAGAACCGCACGCTGCTGGCCGACGGCCACGCGTTGTGTTGTATGAACCCCGAAATCGGCCACGTGCTCATGGGCCATGAAGACCTCGCTTACGCGTTCAGCTGGCCCTTGGCCGAGGGACGCCTGGCGCACTCGCACTGGAACAGCCAGCCGCTGGGCAACTACGACCAGGATCTCAACGTCGGCATGGTGTCACCGGAGCAGCTCGAGGCGTTGCTCTATGTCCTGAAGATGCACGGCTACCGCGGTCACTTCGGCATCGACATCAACCCGGAACGCATGCCGGTCGACACGGCCGTTCGTATCTCCATGGACGCCATCCGCGCCGCCAACGACCGGGTCAACGCGTTTGATCACGAGGCCATCCTGCACACGCACACGCACCCGGACGAGACACGCGGTTGGCTCGAGGCCTATCTGGTACGCGCCCGGGCGTCGTACCCGGACCGGCTCACCCCTCTTCCAAGACCGCTGTAGCATGGCCGATCTCCTGCTCGGCATCGACGTCGGCACCGGCGGGTGCAAGGCCCTGCTGATCGATCCGCAGGGCGACGTTCTCGCGCATGCGACGACCGAGTATCCGCTGGCGACCCCGAAGCCGCTCTGGAGCGAGCAGGACCCCGAGCGATGGTGGCAGGCGACGGCCGCGAGCATCAGCCAGGTGCTTGCGGCGGCGAATGTCCGCCCGGACCGGGTCGCCGGCGTCGGCCTGACCGGCCAGATGCACGGACTTGTCCTGCTGGACGACACCGGCGCCGTCCTGCGACCAGCCATCCTCTGGAACGATCAGCGGTGCGCCGCCGAGTGTGACGAGATACACAAGAGAATCGGTCGCGACACGCTGATCGCACGCACCGGAAAGCCGGCGCTGGCCGGCTTCACGGCCCCGAAGATCCTGTGGGTGCGGACCCACGAGCCGGCGGTCTTCTCGGCGGCGACGACGATGCTGCTGCCGAAGGACTTCGTGCGTTACCGACTCTCCGGCAGGAAACTCAGCGACGTCGCCGATGCATCGGGAACCTCGTTGTTCGACGTCGGCGCGCGGCGGTGGTCCGACGAAATCATCGACGCGTTGGAGGTTCCACGCGCGTGGCTGCCGGAGGTCACCGAGTCACCGGTGATCAGTTCGGCCGTGAGCGCCGACGGCGCGGCGGCGTCCGGACTCCTGCAAGGCACACCCATTGTCGGCGGTGCCGGCGACCAGGCTGCCGAGGCGGTCGGCTGCGGGGTCGTCGACGACGGGGCGGTCTCGGTCACGATCGGCACATCCGGCGTCGTCTTCGCGGCGACCAGGCGAATGACACCCGACCCCGCCGGGCTTCTTCACGCCTACTGCCACGCGGCACCCGGGCTCTGGCACGTCATGGGCGTGATGCTCTCCGCCGGCGGGAGCCTGCGGTGGTACCGCGACACGATCGGCGGCGTTTCGTATGACAAGCTGACCGCGGCGGCCGCGACCGTGCCCGCGGGCTGCGAGGGGCTGTTGTTCCTTCCGTACCTGACCGGCGAGCGAACACCGCACGCCGACCCGCTGGCGCGCGGCGCGTTCGTCGGTCTCACGTTGCGGCACGACAAGCCGTACCTGACCCGCGCGGTCCTCGAGGGCGTGGCGTTCGGGCTCAAGGATTCGCTCGAGCTCGTTCGCGAACTTGGGGTGCACGTGTCGCGTGTCCGCCTCTCCGGAGGCGGCGCCCGCAGCGCGATGTGGCGTCAACTGATGGCGGATGTTTTCGACCTCGACGTCGTGACGGTGAACGTGACCCAGGGCGCGGCGTTCGGCGCGGCATTGCTCGCGGGTGTCGGCATCGGCACCTGGCCGGATGTCGTGGAAGCGACGCGCGCCGTCGTGCGCGAGACCGACTCGGTCAGCCCCGGGGCCGACGCGGCGGTCTACCAGGACGTTTACCTGCGATACCGCAAACTGTATCCGGCGCTCGCATTCGGCAACGGCGTGGGGTATGGTTGATCGTGCACGCCCCATGAGTCCGCACGATTGCCGGGAATGAATCAATGATCGCCAAGAGGCTTGTCGTGTCGGCGGTCGTCGCCGGGTACGCCGCGACCGTTTCAGCACAGACGTTTGACTGCGGGTTCCGCGAATCCGGCTCGTGGCTGGATGACGCACCAGACCGCGTGCTGCCGGAGCTGCCGGCGCCCGCCACCGTCGGCTCGCCATCCCAGTGCCTGACCGTCGAGCAGATCTTTCTCTACGAGGACACGGACCAGGTCCTGTTGACGAACTTCTCCTCGGCACAGCTCCTGACGCTCATGTCGGACGCCGCCAACAGCCTGCTTGCGACCTGGGGCGACAACTACGACTTCATCGGGTACTGGCTGAGCTTCGCGCCGGATCACACGATCGGCTCCGCGTTCTACAACCAGGTCTCCAACGACGTCACGGGTATCGGCGATGTCGGCGAACCGGTGGGCCTGCCGACGATCTTTGACCGGCACGCCGCCCTGGGGCTCGCCGGCGAAAAGATCCAGGGCAGGATCATGATGTGGGATATCGCAAGCTGGCAGCCGGGCAACGGGCCCGCCGCCGAGTTCACACGCATGGCACTCGGCCAGGAGTTCCATCACCGCTTCGCGATGTTCCTGCCACCGCTGCCCGACGGCCGCCTCATGCAGGGCATCACCGCCGACTGCGGCCGGCAATACCACTGGAACTGGCGGGTTGACGGCCAGGGTTCGTGCATGGAGATCTCGGAGTGGGTCGGCACCGGCCCGGCCGAGCTCACCGGGAACTTCGTGACCTTCAACACCGACATCCCCGGAAGCATCTTCAGCTATACGGACCTGTATCTGATGGGGTACGTGTCGCCGGCCGAGATGGACGCGGGCAACTCCGAGCTGCGTTACATGAACACGTCAACGTGCACGCCGTTCTACAGCGACACGATCTCCAGCTTCAGTTCCGCTGACATCATCGCGTCGGCGGGCCCACGGGTCCCCGATCACACGGCGGCGCAGAAAGACTTCAAGACCGCCTGGATCATGTTCCACCTGCCCGCCCGGCCGCCCACCTTTGTTCAGCTCAGCAAGACCGTTGACATCCTCGAGCAGCATATGGACGACTGGAGCCTCAGCACGCTCGGCCGGGGCACGATGGACAACGCGTTGTTCACGGACGTCAACTGCAACGGGGTTCCCGACTCCAAGGAGTGCCTGGCCGACCTCGACGACAGCGGCGCGGTGGGTATCGAAGACTTCCTTGCGCTGCTCAAGGCGTGGGGCGACCCCGGCGGGCCCGCGGATCTCGACGGCGACGGCACCGTCGGCATCACGGACTTCCTGCTGCTCCTGGCCGCCTGGGGTCCGTGCCCGTAGCTCGTTAAGCTCTCACGCGTGAACATGCACGCGTTGGACTGGTGGATCGTCGGCGCGCTTCTCGTCGTGCTGTCGGCTGCCGCGCTCGCCACACGGCGGTACACCACGACTGTCGGCGCGTTCCTCGTCGCCAACCGGTGCGGCGGGCGGTACATCATCTCGATGGCCAACGCGATGGCCGGCCTCGGCGTCATCACGCTGGTCGGGTTGTTCGAGCAGAACTACCAGGTCGGGTACACCGCGATCTGGTGGAACACGCTGACGGAGCCGGTTCTCGTCGTCATGGCACTGTCGGGCTGGGTGTTGTACCGCTTCCGGCAGACACGCGCGATGACGCTCGCGCAGTTCTTCGAGATGCGCTACAGCCGCAACTTCCGGGTGTTCACGGGGCTCGTCGCATTCATGGCCGGCCTGGTCAACTTCGGGATCTTCCCGGCGGTCGGGGCCCGGTTCTTCATCGCCCTGTGCGGCCTGCCCGAAACCTTCGCCGTCGCCGGATTGAGCCTGTCAACCTACCCGACACTGATGATCGGGCTGCTGTCGATCTCGATCGCCTACACGTTCCTCGGCGGCCACATCGCGATCATGGTGACCGACTTCATCCAGGGGGTCTTTGCCAACGTCGTCTTCATCGCGGTGATCGTGTTCCTGCTGGTGACGTTCGACTGGGCACACATCTCGGCCGCGTTGCTCGACACGCCCCCGAAAGAGTCGCTCGTCCACCCCATGCACGTCGGCGACGAGACGCACTTCAACCCGGGGTTCTTCATGATCGCCGCGGTCATCATCTTCTACGGCGTGCTCACCTGGCAGGGCACGCAGGGCTACAACTGCTGCGCGCGTGACGCCCACGAGGCGAAGATGGTCGGCATTCTGTACGGTTGGCGGTTCCGGGTCCTGCTGCTGATCGCCATCGTCGTGCCGATCGTCGTTCGGACCGTACTGGTCCACCCGGCGTACACCGAGCAGGCCGCCGCCGTCGAGCAGACACTCGCGGCGATCAACGCGCCGTCGGCCGGGGAAACCCGGACACTGCTCAGCCAGATGCGCACGCCGGTTGTCCTGGGCGTGATCCTGCCGACCGGACTGCTCGGCCTCATGTGCGCCGCGATGCTCGCGGCCCTTCTGAGCACGTACGACACCTACCTGCACTCGTGGGGCTCGATCCTCGTGCAGGACGTGATCCTGCCCTTCCGACGCCGCCCCTTCACGCCGCGACAGCACTTGTGGCTGCTCCGCGCGTCCATCTTCGCGGTGGCCGTTTTCATCTTCGGGTTCAGCCTGTTGTTCCGGCAGACGCAGTACATCCTCATGTTCCTGGCCATCACCGGCGCGGTCTTCTTCGGCGGCGCCGGCTCGGCGATCATCGGCGGCCTGTACTGGAAACGCGGCACCACGGCCGGCGCCTGGGGCGCCATGATCACCGGCATCACGCTGTCGCTCGCGGGTGTCGTGCTCGCCCAGCAGGTCGAAGGCTTTCCGATCACCGGCCAGGAGATGACGTTCATCGCCATCGCCGCGTCAGTGGTAGTGTACGTGGGCGTGTCGCTGCTGGGCCCACGAAGCGAGGCCGACATGGACCGCCTGCTGCACCGGGGTCCTTACGCGCTGGCCGACGACACTTCGGTCGCTTACGGCGAGGCATCGACGTGGCGCGAGCGGCTCGGTCTCAGCCGCGAGTTCACACGCGGCGACCGGTTCATCACCTACATCTCGGTCGGCTGGCCGGTGGCGTGGACGCTGATCTTCATCGGCGGAACGATCTACAACTTCTTCGTGCCGGTACCCGCCGAGCGTTGGCTGCGGTTCTGGCACGGCTGGACCTGGGTCGTGGTGGCCGCGTCGATCGCCGTCGTGACGTGGTTCACCATCGGCGGCGCGCGTGACATGGTGTACCTGTTCCGGAATCTGCGTCGGCGTGAGGACCCGCTGGAGGACGGCCGAGTAGAACCCTAGGATCCCCCCATTGCGTACCCCCTGCTCCATCATCGCCCTCGTCCTGCTCCCAGGCTGTACCCCCAGCGCGCCGCCGCCGCCGCCGCCCGAGGCAGCCATACCGCCGCCCGAGGCTATGAAGCCACCACCGCCAGGCCCGAATTACTACTTCTGCCAGCACGTCCGAGCACCACTGGAAGTAGACGGCAGGATCATGGAGGCGGGATGGGACCGGGCGCAGTGGGCCGAGTTGTTCGTCGACATCGAAGGCCCCGACAAGCCCGAGCCACGCTACGGCACATCCGTCAAGATGATGTGGGACCAGCAGTACCTTTATGTCGGGGCGGTGATGGACGAGCCGCACCTGCGAGCGTCCCTCACCGAACGCGATTCCGTCATCTACCTCGACAACGACTTCGAGGTCTTCATCGACCCCGACGGCAATACGCGCGACTACTACGAATTCGAGATCAACATCCTCAACACGGTCTTCGACCTGTTTCTCCCGAAGACCTACGCCGACGGCGGCACCGCGAACCACGACTGGAACTGCGAAGGCCTCAAGACGGCCGTGCAGTTCCAGGGCACGCTCAACGACCCGTCAGACCTCGACCTGGGCTGGTCCGTCGAGATGGCGATCCCGTGGGCGGCGCTGGCGCCGAATGCCAACGTCCAGACACCGCCGCTACCGGGGCACGTGTGGCGAATGAATTTCTCCCGCGTTCAGTGGCAGTTCACGATCGTAGAAGGCGAATACCGGAACCTGCCGGACACGCCCGAGGACAACTGGGTGTGGTCGCCGCAGGGTGTCATCGACATGCACAAGCCCGAGAAATGGGGCTACGTCGAATTCATCCGGCAGTGGTAGGAAGAAACGCTTCGCCGCCGGCCGCGGGGAGGCAAACACGCCACAACGGGGTTTGAGGCCAGGTTGTGATACTCTGTCGGGAGAGGGGGTCGAGCCATGCAATCAGCGGACTCCAGGCACGACCGCGGATTCACGATCATCGAGCTGATGGTGGTCGTCTCGATCATCACCCTGCTGGTCGGCGTGAGTTCAAGAGTACTTCGTCCCGATCACGCTGCCCGAAGCCGCGGAGAAGGTCTTCCGGGCGGCGTCTTGAGGCGGATCGTTCAATACAAGTCCATATCATGGCGGCCGTGACTGATCGGTGGCGCATTCTGTGGCTGCTCGCGCTGGCCGAATTGCTGATCATGACCTTGTGGTTCTCGGCCACGGCGGTCGTGCCGCAGTTGGCTGTTGAGTTCGGTCTCGATGACGGCGGCAAATCGTGGCTGACGATGAGCGTCCAGATCGGCTTCGTGGCCGGGGCGTTGGGCAGCGGCGTGTTCAACGTGGCCGACCGGTTCCGCGCCGAGCATGTCATCGCGGCAAGCGCATTGCTGGGTGCCGGTTTCAACGCCGCGATTGCCGTCGTTGAGCCCGAGTTCGCGACCGTCGTCGCGTTGCGTTTTCTGACCGGTGTCACGCTGGCGGGGACCTACCCGCCGGGTATGAAGGTGATGGCGTCGTGGTTCCAACGCAACCGCGGCCTGGCGATCGGCGTGCTCGTCGGTGCACTGGCGATCGGGTCGGCCGGGCCGCACCTGCTCAACGCGGTGCCGTTATTCGGCGGCGAGTCGGGTATCCCGCCGTGGCGACCGGTGATCCTGGCTGCGAGCGTCATGGCTGCGGCGGGCGGCCTCATCGCAGCACTGCTGATCAAGTCCGGGCCTGCGTTGCCGGCAAGGAGCCGTTTCAACTGGCACGCGGCCGGCCGGATCTTCACCGCACGCGGCGTGCGGCTTGCGAACTTCGGTTACCTCGGCCACATGTGGGAGCTGTACGCGATGTGGACATGGGCGCCGCTGCTGATCCTGTTAAGCTACCAGGCGGCAGGTCTGGACGACGCAGCCGCCCGGCTTGCCGGATTCGCGGTCGTGGCCGTCGGCGGCGCCGGCTCGATCATCGCCGGAAGACTCGCAGACCGATTCGGACGCACCGCGATCGCGTCGGCGAGCCTCGTAATCTCCGGAACGTGCTGCCTGTTTGCCGGTTTCCTGTTCGGTTCGCCCGTGCTGCTCACCGCGGTATGCCTGGTGTGGGGATTCGCTGTGGTCGCCGACAGCGCCCAGTTCAGTACCGCCGTCAGCGAGCTGGCCGAATCGAGCCACATCGGCACGGTCCTGACCATGCAGACCTGCACGGGTTTTCTGCTGACCATGATCAGCATCCGGCTTGTGCCCCTATTGGTCGAGCACGCCGGCTGGGGCTGGGCGTTTGTGATGCTGGCCCCCGGTCCGGTCTTCGGCCTGCTGAGCATGGCCCGCCTACGGCGGCTGCCTGAAGCGACCCGGATGGCCTCCGGACACCGGTAGAGGGGACCGTGACGGGTCGGGACAGCGGCTTCCGCGTGTATGAAGGATGGACCAGTAGCTTCCGGGCAAAGGAGATCACAGATGAACAGGGCCGCCTCGCCGAAATGGCTCATGGCTGTTACTTCACTCGTCGCGATGGCGCTGGCGATCCCGGCAATTGCCGGTCCGCAACCGGCTGAGGCAAAAGAGAAAAAACCAGACTATCCCCCCTTCGAGACCGTGATCGAGGACTTCACGAAAGTCGTTTCGACCATGGACGGCGCGGCGCCGCTGTACGAGCTTTACAAGAACACCAAGACCGACAAGCTGCTGGCCGTCCTGCCGGCCGACTACGACAAACAACTGGTCATGATCGCGTGCACGGTGTCCGGCGGCGATCCGCAGGCCGGCGTCATGGGCCCCACCCATTACGTCAAATGGCGGAAGATCCGCAAGCAGCTGGTGCTCGTCGAGCCCAACCTGCTGGTGCGCACCGACGGCGACAAGCAGGCGAAGGACTCCATCGAGCAGCTGTACACCGGCCGCGTCATCGTGTCGACGCCCATCCTGACGATGGCCCCCGGCGGCAAGCCCGTCATCGACATCGGCAGTCTCTGCACCACGCAGGTCGGCAAGTTCTTCGGCCCATCGGTGTGGGGCGCCTATGGCCCCTCGGTCGGCAAGCTCAACTCGTCTCTGGCGACGCTCACGAAGGCCAAGGCGTTCCCCGAGAACATCATCTTTGAGTACGAAGCGCCGCGACAGGATGGCCGGCTCATTCGCCTGACGTATTCGTTCGGCAAGCTCCAAGGCACGCCCGGCTACAAGCCCCGCAAGGCCGACCCGCGTGTCGGCTACTTCTATAACTGGCACCAGGACTACGCCCGCTCCGCCAACCAGGACGTCACCGACCGTTACATCATCCGGTGGAACCTGGAAAAAGCAGACCCGAGCCTGTCGATGAGCCCGCCGAAGAAGCCCATCGTCTGGTACATCGAGCACACGACGCCGGTGCGGTTCCGCCGCTACGTCCGCGAGGGCATACTCCTCTGGAACGAGGCGTTCGAGGAGATCGGCATCGTCAACGCCGTCGAGGTCTACCAGCAGGACGCCGGCACCGAAGCCCACATGGAGAAGGACCCCGAGGACGCCCGCTACAACTTCTTCCGCTGGAATGCCAGCGACCAGGGTTACGCGATCGGCCCCAGCCGTTCCAACCCGCTCACGGGGGAGATCCTCGACGCCGACGTCGTGTGGCACCAGGGCCTGACCCGCGCGATCCGCAACATGCTCGAGTCGCTCTCGGAAGATCTCACCGAACAGGCGTTCAGTCCGGAGACCCTCGCGTGGCTCGACGAATACCCCAACTGGGACCCACGTGTGCGGCTGGCTTCGCCGGCCAAGCGTCAACAGATGCTCCGCCAGCGTACCCTGGCCGCCGAGCGCGCCGCCACCGAGGACATCACCGGCAAGACGCACCCGTGGACGCACGCCATTAACGACCCGACCAACACGGCATGCAAGATCGGCCGGATGCTCTCACTGGAGTTCGCGCTCGTTGACGCCGCGATGCTTGCCGGCGTATTGGACACGGAAAGCGAGGACATGCTCGACGGGCTGCCCGAGGAATACATCGGGCCGATGATCCGATACATCTCCTGTCACGAGGTCGGCCACTGCATGGGCCTGCAACACAACATGGCCGCCTCGAGCATCCGAACGCTCGAGGAGATCAACACCGCCGGCTACGAGGGCCCGACGGTCGGCTCGGTCATGGACTACGTCGGCATCAATATCAATCACGAACTCGGCGAGGTGCAGGGCCCCTACGCCTCACCGACGATCGGCCCCTACGACAAGTGGGCGATCGCCTACGGGTACGGCCCGGAAGAGGATCTCGAAGAGGTTCTCGCGCGCGTCAGCGAGCCGGACCTCGTCTTCGTGAGCCAACTCGCGATGTCCGTCGGCAGTGACCCGCGGAACATGACCTGGGATCTCGGCGCCAACAACCTCAACTTCGCCGAGAGCCGCATCAGCCTTGCCCGGGAACTTCGCGACAGGCTCCTCGAGGACGTCATCAAGAAAGGCGACTCGTGGAAGCGCGCCCGTGAGCGGCTCTACTCGCTGCTCGGAACTCAACTGTACGCTGTTTACATCGCGTCCAACTGGATCGGCAGTTCGTACATCAACAACGACTTCAAAGGCGATCCGGGCGATCGCGCCCCGATCGAGGACGTGCCGGCCGCCGAGCAGCGGCGGGCGCTGCAGATCGTCATCAAGAACGCTTTCGAGGACGACGCGTACGGATTCACACCGGAACTGGTCCGCCACCTCGGCCGCGAGTACTGGTGGGACCCGGCGGAGTACGACAACCTCTTCGAGGATCCGAACTTCAACGTCCACGACATTGTCGGCGGCATCCAGGCCACGGCGCTGACGCTGATCATGAACCCGACGCGACTGCGTCGCATCTATGACAACGAGTTCCGGACCATCGAGTCCGGCGACGCGTTCACGCTCGCCGAGGTCGTCACCACGGTCACCGACGCAATCTGGAAGGAGTGCGCCGAGCAATCCTCGCAGCGGTACTCGGTCGAAGCACCGATGGTCTCCAGCTTCCGCCGCAACCTGCAACGCGAGCACCTCGAACGGCTTATCGACCTGGCATTGCTGCCGGACGTTCCGAGCCCGGCGCTGCGCACTATCAGCTCGATGGCGACCCAGGAGATGCGACGCATCGACAGGATGGCCGCCGCGGCCGCGGAGTCCTCACCCGATGCCTACACCAACGCGCACCTGGCCGACGTCCGGACGCGTATCGGCAAAGCCCTGGACGCTGCGTACGTGATCACACGCTGACCGTGACCACCGCTGCAGTCGTTGCGTTGGTCCTGGCCGCCACACCGGTGGTCAGCAACCAGAGCCTCCGGGTGGATCTGACACCGGACGCGCACGCCGTGACGGTCTCGTCGCGGCTGCGTGTCCATGGCAACGGCGTCCTGCGGATGCAATTGACTCGGCACGCCGCCATCGGCCGGATCCTGCTCGATGGCGATCCCGCCAAGTTCAGTCATGACGGCGACCTCCTGACCGTGACGATCGACGGATCGCCGAGGGAGCTGGTCATTGATTACCACGCGCGGCTTGTCGAGGACGTCGCTGCCGGCGAACGCCCCGGTCAGATCCACAACCAGTCCGTCCAGGCGCACATCGGCCCGGACGGGATCTTTCTCTCCGACGGCGCCGCCTGGCACCCACGGCCGCTCGACGACGACGGCCTGCCGGCACTGCACCGGATCAGCGTCGACATCGAGCCGTTGATGGGGTGGGCGCTTGTCGCGTCAGGCGATCCGGTCGCGCGCCCGCGAAGCATCACCGACCCCGTATGGAACTGGCGCATGCCGCGACCCGCCGACGGCCTGGCGATCGCCGGCGGGCGGCACGAGCTGCACGGCCGTGTCCACATGACCTCGCACGGTCCGGTCGAGGTCGTCATGCAGGTGCCGCCGGAGCACGCCGAGCTCGCGTCGATGTTCCTGGACGCCGCCTGCGAGTACCTCGACCTGTACACGCCTTTGCTTGGCGCGTTTCCGTACAAGCGGTTTTCAATCGTCGAGAACTTCTTCTCCTCCGGGTTCGCGTATCCGGGTTTCACGGTGCTCGGCCCCCGGGTGGTGGCGATGGCGCCGCGATCGCTCGCTCCAGGCTACCTCGACCATGAGCTGCTGCACAACTGGTGGGGAAACGGGGTGTACGTCGATCCCGACGACGGCAACTGGTGCGAAGCGATGACGAGCTTCTGCGCCAATTACTTCCGCCGGATCGCCGACGATGGTGCCGAAGCAGGCCGGGTGTACCGACGCGGCATCCTGATGAAACTTTCTACCGATTCCGAAGCCCTGGACGACGGCCCGCTGGGTGCGTTCGGCAGGGACGGCGGCCCCGGCCGGTTCGTCGGGTACGACAAGGGTACGTTCTTCTTCATCATGCTCAGCGGCCTGTCCTCGTACGATCCCGAACGCTCCGCCGGGGAGCCGCCGTGGAGGAGCCTGCGCCGTTTCGCCGAAACACACATGGGCCGCCGCGCCGACTGGGCGGACATTCAGCAGGCGTTCGAGACGACGATGGGGCCGGACAAGCCGGCCGGCTGGCTCGACGACACGTTCCGGCGGTGGGTGCGCGAGCACACCGTGCCCGGGGCCGACCACGAACCCGATCCGCGGTACATGCACTACCGCGTGCTCCCGCCCGAACAGATCATTCCGACCGTGACGGGCACGACCGGCAAGGGCGGCATGGCCGTCGAGGCCGACGCCTCGCGACCGGAGATCAACGAGTTCCTGGAACGCACCAAGGCCACGGCATCGGCCCAGAACCTCATGCTCATCGGCTCCGACGCCATCGCCGAGCGAGCCGATCTGATTCGACGCACGACGGACCCGATCGCGATCGCGGGTGACGGCTTTACCATCGGTGGTGCCTCATACGATGGCCCCCGCCAGGCCGTACTGCACACGATGCAGTATCCGGGCCGTCCCGGCCGCTTCATCA